>RRYU01022930.1_pt1 | contig 68806 bp, 61 predicted proteins | sample 2162651 | NCBI WGS metagenome assembly RRYU01 (sample SAMN10267283, study PRJNA491782) | microbial mat metagenome | isolation source: biomat in the production well | place: Japan: Minami-Kanto gas field, natural gas well KTG3 | collected 2017-06 | reverse complement strand
TTTTTAATAAAATCATGATGATAATTTGGATGTGTTATTCCAAGACCTACCCTTTCATTATTTTCTTTTATTTTTAAATAAATCTTAGTTAAAGTAAAATCCACTATAATTAACAGCAAAATGCTGATAAATAATATTGTTTTTTTTGGATTTTTCTCAAAAACAGAAGCCATGGTGTTAGTCTAGCTGAAATTCTTCCATCCAATCAGAATCACCTTTTAATTTTTTCTGATCTGCTTTGTCCAATAAATAATTTCCAAGAACTAAATAGTCCATTTCTGTACGCATAAAACAGCGATATGCATCCTCTGGTGTACAAACTATCGGTTCTCCTCGAACATTGAATGATGTATTAACAATTACAGCAGTTCCATATTTTTCATTAAATTTCGAGATTAGCTTATGATACCGTGGATTTGTTTTTATACTAACAGATTGAATGCGTGCTGAATAATCCACATGAGTAACAGCCGGAATATCTGATCTAACGATGTTTAATTGCTCAATTCCAAAATAGTTGGATTGGGCCTTCGTCATTTCTATTTGTTTCTCTTTTCTAACATCAGCCACTAATAACATATACGGACTTTCTCTATCAATATCAAAATACTCTGAAATATTTTCTTCAAGAACAGATGGAGCGAACGGTCTAAAACTTTCCCGATATTTAATCTTCAAGTTCATTATCTTTTGCATTTTTGAAGATCTAGCATCACCAATTATTGAACGTGCACCTAAAGCTCTGGGGCCAAATTCCATCCTGCCATCGAACCATCCTATTACTTTTTCATCATTTATGAAGTCAGCAATTATATCCATTAAAGAATTTTGATCTAATTTTTTAAACTTATAATCATTCTTTTCTAGAAAATTACCAATGAAGTTCTCGTTAAACTCAGGTCCAAGATAACACCCTTTCATGCTATCATTCGTATTTACTTCACGTTTTTGTTTTAAATGTAGATACCATATCGCAAGCGCACTACCTACGGCACCACCGGCATCTCCGGCAGCAGGTTGAATCCATATATTTTCAAACAAATTTGTTCTTAACAATTTTCCATTCGCTACACAGTTTAATGCGACACCACCAGCTAAACAAAGATTCTTCTTCTTGGTATCTTTTTTGACTTTATTAGCTATTTTTATAACAATTTCTTCAGTGACTTCCTGAACTGATCGGGCTAAATCCATTTCTTTCTGTGTTAAAATCCCTTCAGGCTTACGTGGTAGTCCTCCAAATAATTTATTAAATCTATTACTTGTCATTTTCAAACCAACACTATAATTAAAATATTTCATATTCATTTTGAAGGAACCGTCATCTTTAACATCAATGAGGTGATCATATATTAAATCTTTATAAATTGGTTTTCCGTAAGGAGCTAAACCCATTATTTTATATTCTCCGGAATTAACGCGAAAACCGGTATAATAGGTAAAAGCAGAATACAAAAGACCCAATGAATGTGGAAACTTTATATCAGCAAACAACTCAATGTTGTTACCATCTCCTATTCCATAACTGGTTGTTGCCCATTCGCCTACCCCATCCATAGTAATAAATGCTGCATCTTTAAAAGGAGATGGAAAAAAAGCCGAAGCCGCATGCGATAAATGATGCTCCGGGAACATTACTTTACCCTCATATTGTAACTCACTTTTGATATATTCTCGAATCCACAATTTTTTCTTAATCCAAAGTGGAATCGCTTTTATAAAGGATGTAATCCCCATGGGGGCATAGGACAAATGCGTTTCTAATATCCTTTCAAATTTTAAAAATGGTTTGTCATAAAAAGCGATATATTCAATTTGAGATATATCAATTTCTGCAAATTTCGTACAAAATTTAATTGCGTTTAGTGGAAATGAGTGATCATGTTTAATGCGCGTAAATCGTTCTTCCTGTGCTGCAGCAATAATTTCTCCATCTCTTAGCAAACAGGCTGCACTATCATGATAAAATGCTGATATTCCAAGTATATACATATTTTTATTAATCTTCTTTATTGTTAATTATTTGTTTGAATAAAAGATTGAAAATTACAACTATTACTATATTGTTTCAATCAAGCTTATTTTGAAATCTTTACACGTTTTTGTCTGATTTTTTCTACTGGATCAGCAACATATTTAACCAGTAGATAAGATATTATGATCGTGAAGATAACGACGATAGTTCCTTTATGAATGTTTAAGCTAAATTTATCAATTATGATTGATGTAATATATATAATCAACATATGAACAATATAGATCGGATATGATAAATCTCCAATCCTACTATCTATTTTAGAAGATTTAGTGAGGATAAATAGACTTGGGATTATTAATGCGGTAAGGGTATAGAATAAAACTGAATTAATATCAACCGAAAGTTCAAGATTCGGTAAATATTTATAAAATATTAAAATTGTGAAATATAAAAAAATGATAACCTTGTGGTATATCATTTTAATCGGATTATTTTGAATATACAAATATAAATGATAAGAAATTGTTCCAAAAAAGAATAGTGCCAATTCAGTTGGAAAGAACCGATAGGTCCAAGGATCATGATGCAACCCTAGTACAAAATAAATATATCCCCTTAGTATAAAACTTACAGAAATTAGAAAAATAATGATCCTTAGTCTTTTTCGCACTAAGAACGGCGCAACTAAATAGAAAATAAGTTCAAGACCTATAGTCCATGCTTGAGGTATCAATAAAAAATTATGCAGTTCGGGATTGGTCATATTAAAATTATTTGTAAAAAACATGGAACCACTATCCAGATTAATACCTAAAAACATAACAATATCCTGAAAAAACAAGAAAAAGTTCGTAAAGATCAAGAATATAATTGTTTTTATACTCATGAACTCATTATATGCTACATAGGGCATCAACCTCATCCAATTATTGAATATCAAGAAAAATGTAAAGGATGCAAATATCGTTAACCCAACAACAACCCAGTAAATTGGATATAACCGTAAAAATCTATTAGAGATGAACAGACCATAGCTACCTTTACCAATATATTTTTTGTTTAATATCAAGGTCATATAAAAACCTGATATAATAAAGAACACCTTTACAGCAAACACACCTCCGGGAAGATGAAAAGTAGATAACGCTCTAGAGTGATCAATTACTACAAATAACGCTAATAGAACTCTCAAGACACCCATATTAATATTGATATCTCCGGTTCATCTATAAAATTAAATTATTGATAATTAATGAATCCAGCAGTGCATTTGTAAATATTTCTGCACCACCCGAATTAAGGTGGACACTATTGTAAAACATGCTATCATGAAATATATCGCTTTGATTCGTGTAGAAATCTAAAAATGATATATTATCATAATTAGACGAAATACTTTTTAAATATTTACTGTGATTAAGTTCGATTGAATCTATATAAGTACCTCTTGTGTGTTTATACCATGATGGAGATACAGGGGGTTGAATTAAGACTAAATTCAGCTCAGTTTGAGCAATTTTTTTAATTATTTTATTAAATGTTATTTTGCATACTCCATCATGATTGGAATTCAAATACCACCCAACTTTTAAAGTGTCTTCCTTAATATTAATTTCATCAAATTCCCAATCAGTAATATCACCAGTGATTCCTAAAAATCCTTTTGTTTCAATTCTACTATCATAAATATTCAGAGTATAACTTGATTTATTTGTAAAAATCTCGTCTAATGTAAGGCGAAATCTTTCAAGCATCATGCTTGGATATTCCCATCCGAAAAGCTTAATATTATCAAAAAACGACATATAAGTGATATAGGCATGGGGAATCCCCCATTTACCCACAACATTATCATTAATTTCTATGCTACTAACACTTACAATTACTAATTTATTGTCACTAATCATATCATACTCTATCAGAGCATTATAAAAACTGCCGATGTCGCCCGCAGATGCGCCAATATTAATAGCTTTAACACCAAGTCTATCGTTAACTATTTTTGGTATAATCTGTCTTTCGGCACGTGAGTCTCCCCCTACTATTATCATAGGTTCTTCAACATCAGTAACAAACATGTTGATTTTTGCTTTTATTTCGTCTTTAAAAATATAGTGTGTTACCTTAGGTATATAAATGATAACCAGAAAGGGAACTAGAAATATTATCATTTTAAAGAAGAATTTTTGCATAATTTATGTTAAAATTGGAAATAGATAAATTCACTCGGTTCCAAATATCCAAATATGAGGATACTCAACACTAATCCATAATAAACTGCCCATCTAAACCAAATCGGTTTTGAATTTAGCCAAACCCTTGTTGATCCATTCCTCTGAATAAAATGCTGAATGCCTAAAATTAGCAAAGCTACAAATGCAATAAAGATTTCCGTTTTTGGCAAAGCTAATACATAATTTAGGACGCCCATACCCTGTCCAATACTTACTACATTAGATAGCACATCTCCTACCCCTGTAAATAAGTGTGTTATTATAAATATTGCATCAGAAAGATTATTAGATCTGAAAAATATCCATCCTAGTGACACGCTATTAAAAATAAAAATTACTTGTAGTGTTTTTAAAAGTGTTGGAACTCTTTCCAATTTAAATAATCTTATTAATTTGGAACGAATGTTACGTGTCCAATATGAAAACAAGTAATATGAACCATGTAATCCACCCCAGATTACAAAAGTCCAATTTGCTCCATGCCATAACCCACTAATCAAAAATACTATCATGATATTATAGTACCATCGCCAAATAGTAGTCTTACTGCCACCTAATGATTTATAAAGATAATCTCTGAACCAGGTGGACAGAGAGATGTGCCATCTTTGCCAAAATTCCCTAATTGATTTTGCCAAATACGGGCGGCGAAAATTTTCCATTAGTTTTATACCAAAGACTTGTGCCGCTCCTATAGCAATGTCGGAATAACCGGAAAAATCGCAATATATTTGGAAAGCAAATAAATAAGTTGCAATTATTAGAGGAACACCGGGAGCATCAGTTGGGTTATTATATACTTGATTCACAATAACTGCTACACGGTCAGCTATTACAACTTTTTTGAAGAACCCCCATAACATCAGTTTCAAACCATCAGTTACACGATCATATTCAAAATTATATTTTTTTACTAATTGCGGTAATAATCTTGTTGATCTCTCAATTGGACCCGCAACTAATTGCGGGAAAAATGCTACGTAAAGTGCAAATATACCCAAATGTTTTTCTGGTTCTCGTTTTCCCCTATATACATCAATTGTATAGCTCAGGGTCTGAAAAGTATAAAAAGAAATGCCGACCGGCAGTAAAACTTTAAACATCGGAACATCATAAAATAAATTATAATGGTTAAATACTGTCCTAAGTGATTCGTTGAAAAAATTAAAATACTTAAAACCAAACAGCAACCCAAGATTTACAACCAAGCTTATGATCAAATATAGTTTTTTTTTCGCTTTTGTGGACTGCTGCGACATTTGTATTGCTGCAATATAATCAACAACCGTGGATCCTAAAATGAGCAATAAATATTCCGCTTTCCAACACATATAAAAGTAATAACTTGCGCCGAGCAGTAGCATCCATCGGAAACGATGAGGTAACAGAAAGTAGAAAAATACAACTGTAGGAAAAAATAATAAAAATTGTGTCGAATTAAAAAGCAATTTGTATCTCTTTTTAAATTTTATTTATAGTACATATGCAAATTATTTATATTACAGACAAGAACTTATAAATCCATCTTAAATAATCTGATATTAATTGGTTTATAAATTAATACAATCATAATTATTTAAGTTGAGAAGATAATCAACCGCCGTCTATAGAAACAAGTCAATCATATTGAGTTGTGCAAAAACTGCAAATAAAATCAAATAAGAGAAATGAAAAAAGAATTATCTATAAATTCTGAAGTGAGCCAGGTCAATTTATCACATCTTTATTTAACAATTATTTTTATGATTCTCATTTATTCCCTTTTCTTCTTCCTTTTGATTTCGTCTTAGATTTTATTCTCTTTACTGATGCTTTATTTCTACTCTTGGAAGATCTCTCATTTTTAAATATGGTTATATTCAAACGTTTACCTGATACAACCACCTTTTGCAGTAAATTAAGTACATCTTTAGGTATACTTTCGGGTAAATCAACGGTGCTGTAATCTTCAAGTATTTCGATACGACCAATATATTTACTATCAATTTGTACTTCGTTGGCAATTGCGCCTACAATGTTGCTCGGTTTCACACCGTGTGAGCGACCAACAGCAATTTTATAGGTCTCCATTCCGACTTCAGGTTGAGATAATTGCCTACGTTGTCTTTCTTTCCGCTTGCCGCTTACATTTCTATGGCGTTCTCGTGTATCTTCTTTATCACGTACAGATTCATCTATAGGCACTTCCCTTTTATGTTTTAATAGCAGGGGGTTGTCTCCTTGGAGAAGTTTGGCTAGCGCCGCAGCAATCTCAATGGAAGGCACATTTGACTCAATTCTATATTGATCAATAATCTGTGCGTATAGTTCCAAATCTTCTGCACCAAGCGTCTCAGTGATCATATCTTTGAATCGTTCAATGCGCCGGTCATTGATGTCGGCTACAGTAGGGAGTTTCATTAATTCTATTTTCTGCCTGGTCGCTTTTTCGATAGCATAAAGTAGCCGTTTTTCCCGGGGAGCCACAAACATGATAGCTTCGCCTTTCTTTCCCATTCGGCCTGTCCGGCCGATACGATGGACATAGCCTTCTGTATCATAAGGAATATCATAATTGATAACGTGGCTGATGCGATCAACATCCAATCCTCGGGCGGCAACATCGGTGGCAACCAGAATATTAATCTTTCCGGATTTCAAACGTTGGATTGTGAGTTCCCGTTGGCGTTGGTTGATATCTCCATTTAGCGCAGCAGATGAAAAGCCCCGGGCTTCCAGTTTTTCAGAAAGTTCTGTAGTACTTATTTTAGTACGCACAAAAATAAGTATAGCGTCAAAAGTTTCTGCTTCAAGTATTCTTGTCAATGCATCCAATTTGTGATGACCACTCACCATCCAATAACGTTGATTGGTAGTTTCAACTGTAGATGTCTTGGTCTTGATTGTAATTTCTCGAGGATTATTTAAGTATTTTTGGGCGATTCTTCGAATCGCTGCCGGCATTGTAGCAGAAAACAGAGCAATTTGCCGATCTTTCGGTGTTTGCTCTAAAATCCATTCCACATCTTCAATAAAACCCATACGCAGCATTTCATCAGCTTCATCTAATACTAAGGTAGCAATTGCATCAAGGTTCAATGTACCACGACGCATATGATCCATTACTCGCCCAGGTGTACCAACTACAACCTGAACACCTCGCTTTAATTGTTGTAGTTGAACTGTGTAACTTTGTCCACCATATATCGGTAAAACATGAAAATTCTTGAGGTGGGCAGCATAGCTCTGAAACGCTTCTGCTACTTGAATTGCTAACTCACGAGTAGGGGTAATAACCAACGCTTGGGGATACTTACTTCTTAAGTCAATTTGTGATAATATTGGCAATGCAAAAGCCGCTGTTTTCCCGGTTCCAGTTTGAGCTTGTCCAATTAGATCATGCCCTTCTAACAGAATTGGAATTGACTGACTCTGTATTGGAGAGGGCGATTCATAGCCAAGCTCTCTCACTGTTTTTAGTACAGGTTCAATCAATCCAAAGTCATTAAATTTTAAACTAATTTGCTCATTATTCATAGTTTTTATCCTTCAGCCACATTGACTTACTAAGGATTAATAAAAATATTTAGTAAAAAAATAGCCTCCCAACCAGAAAGTAAAAAGGCCTTTTTGCTTTGCTCCAACCCAACAAACTCAAACTTTTTAATCTTTTCTAAAACCTTTTATATCTAAAGATACAAAAACAAAGGATACCGTTACTATTTAAGGCGCGAAGATAGCCAACCACCACCTACAGTTACAAGTGAATCAAAAACCGATATAAGGAATCGAATTATCAAATTAATGATTAAGAATAATTGGACTCAATCTAAGTTGGCAAGACATTTAGGAGTTAGTCGTGCTTGGGTTACAAAAGTATTTAAAAACTAATTATTATTTTTAACAAAAAGCCCCACAAATAAGCAGGGCTTTTTTGTTATCATCTTTTATTATTAAAACATATATCTCAGACCGATCTGTAAACCCCAACGAGAAAATGGACCGGGATCATCGACAAACGTCTCATCAACTCCACTAAATTTTAATATCGGTTCACCACCATCTGTCCAACCAGTCAGTTCAAGCGGTGTAGTTGCAAGTGGATTGGCAACTTTCCTAACACCCCAATTGCTATTTAAAAGATTAGCAGCATTCAGTAAGTCAATGCTAATTTGGAATGTTCCTAAGTTGGTTTTCAAATTATGCAACACTCTTAGGTCGATGTTATTAAACCAAGGATTGGTTAAACCATGTCTTTCAGCAATTTCACCGCGATGTTCACTAAGATAAGAATCCTGTTCAATGAAATCATTCAGAGCTGTCCATTGACTTGGGTCTGCTAGAACAATATCGTTTTTATCTTTTGGTATATAGATCAAATCATTGCCACCAACTCCGTCTCCATTTACATCACCTGCATAAGTAAATGAGTAGCGGTTACCACCCGAATACACATAGCGATTACCTTCTGCCGCTTCAAAAAATATTCCGATGTTCGTAGAGTGTGATGCATTCCAATTATGAGTATAATTGGTCGTAGCAATTATGCGATGACGATTACCAAACTCTGACCAACTTAACTGTGGTTTATTTGGATCACCTTGCACAGGTTGGCTTTGCCACAACACACTTGCAATTTCGGTTGATTTAAGATTGTTCTTGGCTTCTAAATAGGTATATGCAATACTCGTACTTAATCCAAATTCAAATTCCTTTCGTAATTGAGTGGTTATGGTTAGGTTGTATCCCTCATTGGTATTATCGATTACATAAACTCCTGCTCCTTCTCCGGGATACAATTCGTTCAATTCATGAGTACCTGTTGCAGCACCAAAATAAGGTCTTCCATCATTTAAGTAACGTTCGGGGACATCAATATCGGCATTACGCATGTAAATGGCATTAAGATCTTTTCCATATACAACTTCGAAAGTTCCTAAAATTTTATACGGAAGCATTTTATCAATCGCAAAGTTTGTTGTCCAGACTTGCGGCCATTTAAAATCATCAACCATGGCATTTAAATCAAAGGATTGCTGTAGGGTTGATTCACCGCTTACAACTCGTCCTTCACCATCATCTGTTAAATGACTATCCAAAGCTTCTTCTTCCGATATGCCAGGATATAGGTTGGGGTTAGTTCCGGGATTAGATATTACGTTGCCGATCCATACAAATGGTAGATGCCCGGTAAATATTCCTGTTCCTCCGCGTACTTGCATTGAACGATCACCCTTAACATCCCAATTGAATCCGAATCGCGGGGACCAAAGTAGTTGTAGCTCCGGTAATTTACTCTGATCAACAGTTTCGGGATCGTCGTTTTCATCAAGTAGTGTTAGTCCTGTAGAGAAAGGATTGTCAACCGGTTCTGTGAGATAGATAGGAATATCAACCCGCAGACCGAAATTTAATTTCAAGTTTCTTGACATTGAATATTCATCTTGAGCATAGACTGCAAATTGTCCAACATCGATTAGTTCTCCTTTAAATGGACCTGAACCGACAAAGGAATTAAAATCAGCAAAATTGGCGGCATCATTAGGATCAGTCCGGGCGAAAAAATTAGCTAAGGATGAATAATTGGCAGCTCCAAGAAAATCTAAATATCCTGCACCAGGAAATTGCAAATCAAGATCCCCCGGAAGGAAGAATACTCCATGCCGGAAAATATTAAACGAATTGAAGAAATTAAATTGTTCATAGTTCGCACCAGCAGTCAGCACATGTTTGCCCATAAAATAACTAAAGTTGTTTGTTATTTGGAAAACATCCTGATCAAGTATGTTATGAATGGAGAATGGTTCATGTCCAACCGTTGTATAGGTTACTCCGTTTTCACCGATATCAATAGTCGGAAAATCTTCACTAAACGGTTCTCTGAAATCCCTGAAACGGTTATAACTGGCAAAGAAACGATTCGCCATATTTGAACCAAACATACTATTTAATTCAAAAGCTAACGAATGTAAATCATTATTTATCGCATAACCAGAATTTTGGAATGGTAAACTACTATTGTTCGGACCTCGACCGGTGTTGTTGAAACTTAGTACAAAGCCGTGTGGACCTAAATCGCGCACAGCATCAAGATAGTTATATCTTAGTGATGCATTATGTTGATTGTTGATGTTCCAATCAAGTTTTAATAATAATTTATTGTTATCAGTATTATGCGTATAACCTTGATATGGTCCTGTATCATAATTGTAAACATCTTTCAAGCGCTTACTTATGGCATCCATGGTTGCGACACTGACCCTCGATTCACCAAAAACAATATTTCCATCTTGATCAGCCACAAAATTTGAGCCGGGGTCATCCTTGCGCTCAATTTCGCCGTTGATAAAGAAGAAGAGTTTATTTGGAATAATAGGCCCGCTAAATGTAAATCCGGTTTGGTTGTAGAACATATCGGGACTTGCAATAACTTCATTACCACTGACTCTATTTCCAATAAACATTTCATTGCGCAAGAATGAATACGCTGAACCCTTAAATTCATTAGTTCCACTTTTTGTAATGGTGTTTATTCCCGCACCGGTATAGCCACCTTCGGTAACATCAAATGAGGCAACTGAAACCTGTACCTGTTCAACGGCGTCATATGGTATGGACTCTGCATTCGCCTGTCCACCGGGGGCAGGATCATCTAAGCCAAATGCATTATTAAAATATGAGCCATCTACAGAAATATTATTGTAGAGCCAATTCTTTCCTCCGAAACTAAAGTTACCATCGCTACGCGGGTCTAATCTTGTTAAGTCCCGTGTACTTCTTCTAATTGATGGCATTTGAGCGACCTGTAAATCGCCTATAAAGGTAGCAGCTCCAGTTCGATCGGAGTTCAAGACATCATCTTGAATTGCTTTTACTTCTACACCTGTCATCTCAATAGCTTCAACCGCGAGAGAAAAATCAACACTCTGTGTTTGACCCAGAATTAGTTGAATTTCTTTTTTTATTTGCGTTTGATAACCAATGTGTGAAACCGTAATTGTGTATGGTCCACCTACACGCATATTGGGAATCGTGTAAAGTCCTCCATCACGAACCGAGGTACCATATTGTGTAGCGCTTGGCTCATGAACTACCACGATATTTGCTCCAACTAGAGGATTTCTATTAGTATCAGTAACAAAACCATCAAGACCGGACGTAGTTACTCCTTGGGCAAATATTATAGCATTGCACAAAATAACATTGGTGAAAAAGACGCGAAGGGATTTTTGATATTTCATATCTACTCCTTGCATTAGTTTGTTAGTTTAATTATCAATAAAAAGGGATATTGATTATATTATGATATTACAAACGAATTGATTAATTAATACAAGAAAATTGTATTAATCATAAATAATTACTGACTGGTAGAATGTAGAACTATTTATTAAAAATATTCTGATTCTTTGTTTATATCTAAGCGAAATTATTAGTTGAAAAACTGTGGTTGGGGCTTATTCCTGTATTGTCAAAATGTTACAACATGCTCCGGAGGAGGGACTCGAACCCCCGACCTGGTGGTTAACAGCCACTCGCTCTACCAACTGAGCTACTCCGGAAATTGTTTTTTTTCTGCCAAAAAGCGCGCAGAATTTATTCACAAAATATGTTCTATCAAACTTAGAATTCTTTTTCAGCGATTAATATTTTACCTTTTGAAAATATACCGACCTTTGAATGCTCTTCATTAATGTAGACAATGCCGTTTTCATCATGCGGTTCTCCATAAACAGAATGGAGCGATTTAAGTCCGCCCAGCCATTTACGCTTATCACAAAGATATACTAAGTCGCCCGGATTAGCTGCCATGGTTTGCATATCGGCTTTTGAAAAACGTATCTCATCGTCTTCTCCAGGGATAATTTTATATCGTACCTTTACTTTTTCACCCTCATCATCATTTGGTTCGCTGCCTTTAAAGAATCTACGTGTATCTTCGATACTCGATGCCACAAGACCATTGGTGTGCGTTTCGGGATCATAGCCCACAACGTAAAAGTTTACTATCAGCGGGAGTAGTATTATAGTCAGAATAATTAAAACTAAGATAGAATTCATACCTGCAAAATTGATGAAGAAAGAAAATATCACAACAGTATAAATAATCGATAATATCGATGTCAAGATCGCCATAATCATAGTTGTATTGGGCAATCTGCGAATCCATTTGACAAATTTATGCTGTAAACCGGTCGTCCAAACTACCAGCACCGCCACACCGGCACAGACTACAATATTGTACAGGGCGCGAATATAGGTATAAGGATGGCTTGGGTTCATAGTTATACCATGATCAAATGGTGCAATAAGCACGCCCGGATACTGAGCACCAAGCATCATGAGAGCAACCCCACCCAAAAATGTCGTAATCACTGCTGCCGGAGTAAATCGTTTCCAAAATACACCCAAAAAAATCGCCACAACTAACGGCGGAGTAAGGGTGGAGTGGAAAAATCCATGGGCTTCATAGACAGTCGGAAACCGATTGAAAGGTATCACAGCCAATACACCAAGTGCGGTAATCCCAATCGAAGCAATTCGTGCCATACCGAGTTCACGTTTTTCCGTAGTCTTTTTATCGGTTATTTTTTTACTAATAAAACCTTTTATTGGTCGGTAAACATCATTAACAAAAATGGCTGATGTTGCATTGATCAGTGTATCGACTGTGCTCATGAGGGCTGCTGTTAGAGCAGCCATAATGAATCCGAATATTCCCGGTCGAGAAATAATGTTAGCAACGACTACGAAAATTTCATCGGGAGATACGCCCGGACTTACGATTTCAGGACTGACGATACTGATGGCCTTGCCCACCCAACCGGCATTTCCAACAACAATTGCAGAGATGGGCAATATAAATAGAATGTTCATTGCAGCCGCTTTTCGTCCTTCGTCTACACTCTTGCAAGCCATAAAGCGCATTAGTAATCCCTGGTTCATGAACAGAAATCCGATTGACCCGGCAATACCATCCTGCCAAAATATTCCGGCAAAATTAAAACTTGGCGGCTGATTAAAATCCGCTAATGGCATTCGCCATGAGACTGGCAATATATCCCAAAATGCCTGGAACCCCCCTAAAAATGTAATCCCAAAAAAGAACAGCATTAATCCAGCGAACAATAAAATAAATCCTTGCAATAGGTCAGTAAAGATAACAGCGGTCTGTCCGCCAAAAGTAATATAAATGCCTGTGATAACTGCAATTACCGTTATGACACCCATCAGTGTTACCGGCAAATTCGATCCAAAAATCGCAAATGATTCGGGCAGTAGCGGTATCATTGCTTTACCTAAGGTAAGAAAACCTATCCCAATATAGCCGATCATGTAAAACAATAATAAAATAGTCGCAATAAAACGCGAAGAGGGACTAAATCGTTTCTCGAAATATTCAGGGATTGAGCGCACCTTAGAATAAACAATAATTGGTAGCCAGCCAAATAAGAAAAATGGTACAAAGAACCAATCATTGATATAGGTCATTGTTGAAGAAAGACCATGCTCAAATCCCTTGGCAGAATATTTTACGAAGCTATGACTTCCAACCCCCGTTGCAACAATTGACATCGTTATCAGCCACCATGAAAACCGTCTACCTCCGAAAAAGAAATCGGTCGTAGAGCGGGTATATCTGCCAAAATAGCTGCCAAAAAGCATAACAAAAACAAAATAAACTATCATTACTATCCAATCGGTAGAAGTACCAATATTATGAAAATTTTGTACGCCGGTATGTTCCATTAGGCCCTCGCTTTCTTATTTAACTTATAATAACCGAAACCCAGGGTGACGACCATAAATACCATCCAACTTAGTACACTAGTTTTTAGACTAAGAATCTCCAAGGCTGCTAAATTCCATAGGGCATGCATAACCATAAAGTAGACAAAACCGTATAATAGTATTAATAGCCAATTTCTATGGTGTTGCCTTTTTAGATCTAAAGATCCACTTTTTAGTGTAATTATTAATCCGCTACCAAACAATAATCCGCCAACTCCATATAAATATATATAAGGTAACCAAGTATGTGAAAAAGGCATCTTAATCTCCTATTAGTTTTATCTTTTTAAAATGTGGCTTTAATGCGTCATATGTTTCAAGTAAACCTTCAACCATCACCTTTGTATGACCGATGACGGGCATGAAGTTTGTATCACCAAGCCATCTTGGCACAACATGAAAATGAATATGATCTTTTATTCCGGCTCCGCCGATAGCACCAATATTAGCACCAAAATTAAATCCTTCTGAATTCATAGTTGTCTTAATAATCTTCATCGACTCGTTCGCAAGATCCATAATTTCCCTTGTAACAATTGACGCTAATTCAAACGTCGAATCAACATGTTCATAAGGTGCAATTAACAAATGTGCATTATTATATGGGTACAAATTCATCAAAACAAAAGAATTTTTCCCTCGGAATAGAACAAGATTCTCTCGATCTCTGTCATTATTGCTTTTTTCGCAAAATATACATCCATCATCTTTAGGACTCTGAATGTATTCCATACGCCAAGGTGACCATAATCTTGATTGACCAGGCAAATTAATCCTTTGCTTCTTCTTTCGATTTTTGATATTCAGCTATAACTTTCTTTTCATGATCGCCAGGCATTTTTTCATAATGGCTGAATTCCTCTGTATGCAAACCGCGACCTCCTGTTAATGAGCGAATTGTAGTAGAATAGTTATGTAATTCACCTTGAGGTATTTGAGCTTTGATTATTTGAAATCCTCCGTCAGAGTCCATTCCCATAATTTTACCGCGCCGACCTGAGATATCACCCATTACATCGCCCATGAATTCTTCGGGAATTTTCACTTCAACATTTGTAATCGGCTCAAGCAGACATGGTTTGGCGCTTGCAAATGCTTCGCGAAATGCCCATTTACCCGCCATCTGAAAGGCGATATCCTTTGAATCAACCGGATGCTGTTTACCATCATAAAAATCAACTTTTACATCTACAACATGATAGCCGGCAATAACTCCCTCGACACAAACTGCTTGTACCCCTTTTTCTACGGATGGTACGAAAACCCGATCAACATTTTGACCTTTTAATGAATCGATAAATTCAACACCTTCCCCACGCTTCTTAGATTCCACACGCATCCATACCTCAGCAAACTGCCCTGCGCCTCCCGATTGTTTTTTATGTCGATATTTAGATTCACCCTTACCCTGAATTGTTTCTCGATATGGAATTTTCGGCTCAATCATTTCAATTTGCACATCAAATCGTTCTTTCAATCGATCCACTGCTGCTTTTAGATGCAGTTCGCCTTGTCCAGATATAATAGTCTGTCGAATTTCGGGGTCAACTCGATAAACAAAGGTTGGATCTTCTTCGTGCAACGAAGCTAAACCCATTGATATTTTTTCTTCATCTCCCTTTGCTTTAAGTTTAATTGCTGCATGTATATTTGGTCTTGGATATTCGGTTGATGGCAACAAAACTTTAAATTTTGAACTGCAAAGTGTGTCGCCTGTGTGAGTATTTTTGAGTTTTACCACTGCACCCATATCACCCGCATTAATACCCTGCACGCTGGTACGATTTTTTCCGTTCAGTATAAATAACTGTCCCATACGTTCATTGTCATTTTGTGATGTATTGTAAAGATCCTGCCCGGTAGTAACTTTACCGGAATACACTCTGAAAAATGATAGGTCACCCACATGTGCTTCACTGATTGTCTTAAAGATTTGTGCTACGGGTTCGGGATTTTCGAGTTTAACTTTTACATCTTCTTTATTACTGCCATCCTTTGCCATAACTACCGCCCTATCGACAGGAGATGAACCGTATTTACTAATAAAATCTAACAATCGGTTAATACCGATATTTTTGGTCGCAGATGTACAAAACATAGGAATAAATGATTGATTTTGAAATGCAGTATGAATTCCTTTTCGCATTTCAGCTTCTGTCAGACTACCTTGCTCAAAAAATTTCTCTAATAAGGTGTCGTCGGCCTCAGCAATATATTCTATAAATTGTTCGTGTAACTGGTTAACGCGCTCACCCCATTCACCTTCAGCTTTTGCTTCGGTAAAACTACCGCTACCGTCAGTTTTATAAGTTATTATTTCTTTTCTAACAACATCTAGGAACTGATTAAATCCCGGGCCTGCATTGATTGGTATCTGCAGAGGAAAAACATTACTGCCAAAGCGTTCTCGGGCATTATTGAGGATTTCATCAAACTTGGTATGTTCTCTATCCATACCATTAATAACTAATAATTTGGGAATGCCGTGTTTAGTCGCATTTGCCCACATTTGTTCAGTTCCAACCTCAATACCCTGCGAAGCATGTAATACCACCATCGCCATATCAACCACGGCTAATGCGCCTAATGCTTCCCCGACAAAATCGAGATAACCGGGAGTATCGATAAAATTGATTTTTTTATCATTCCATTCCACATGAAGTGCGGTGGCGTGCATGGAAATTTGACGGCTATGTTCATCCGGATGATAATCAGAAACCGTGGATCCATTTTCAATAGATCCAATTCGATTGATTACACCTCCGGTGGCTAACATAGCCTCTGATAAAATTGTCTTTCCGCATGCTCCGTGTCCAACAATTGCTAAATTTCTAATATCTCCAGATTTATAGTCTTTCATTTTTACCTCTGCTAAAGTGTGTTAATATTCATATTTTAATGTTTAAATCATCCTCAATAAATGAGCGCACAGCCGGAATCAAATAATGATCCGACAACCCATAATTTTTTAGCCCCTCAACAATGGTTCTTGATTGAAACTCAATAGGTTTTACTTTATTTATTACAATAACTTTGTCCTCATGAACACGACAACCGCCACCGTTAAAATCACCCTTACCTTTAATAATACGAATTTCCATCCGATCGGACAGCTCTAATAAATATTCAAATATTTTGTTAGCATTCAAAAGTTATAATAAATCTTTTCGGTTAATCTTTTTAATATAACCAACCAAATCTTTAACATCTTCAACGCGATTCTTAGGTATAACTAAAGTTGCATCCTCGGTATTGACTACAACAATATTATTTAAACCGACCACAGCTGTGAGTCTGTTATCAGATTGAATAAAATTATTTTCACCATTTAGAACGATACCGTCACCCCTAATAGCATTACCATTATCATTTTTTACAGTATGGTCATATACAATATTCCACGAACCTAAATCGCTCCAATCAAATTTGGCTTTGATTAAATAAACATCTTTGGCTTTTTCCATTATGCCATAGTCAATTGATTCAGGTTTGATTTCTTCCCATACTTCCTCAAAATTTTTCCCCTTATCAATTAATTTATCGATTTTCTCAAAATGATGGAAAAGATCAGGCATGTGTTTCTGCAAATTATTAAAAAAAGTATCGATAGACCAAATAAACATACCGGAATTCCACAAAAAATCACCGCTTTCGATAAACTTCTCGGCCAATGATAAATGTGGTTTTTCGGCAAACACTTTAACATTATAAGCATCCAAATGATCGGTGTCACTGTTTGGATCGTATTGAATATAACCGTATCCGGTCGAGGGAAAGGTCGGTTTTAAACCGATTGTAACTAATGCATTCTTTTTAAGTGCAATATGTTTTGCTGAAGTAATCGCTTTTTCAAACTGTTTATGACCAACGATTAGATGGTCAGCCGGAAAAACACCCATGACTGCATTTTTCTGTAACTTAGCGATTTTTAATGCCGATAATCCAATGCAGGGGGCAGTATTTTTTCCGCTTGGTTCAACAATAATATTTTCAGGATTTATTCCGGATATTTCTTCCTTAATAACATCTGCCAAGTCTTCCCTTGTCACAATAAAGATATCCTGAACAGTGTTTAGCTTTTTCAGACGATCTACCGTCATTTGTAACATACTGGTCTCGCCAACAATCTTTAATAATTGCTTGGGACGACTATGTCTGCTATAAGGCCAAAAACGAGTGCCACTTCCACCTGCCATAATAACACAATACATTACTTTACCTCCGGTAATTTAATTGGTACAATTTCTGTTTCCCAATTTGCACGGACTTCAAATGTGTCCGGGTAAAAATAAAACCATTCACTAGGTATATTTTGATATGCTTTTCCGTAATTGTATTTCATATCTTTGTCAAAATCTTTAAAGAAAAAAAGTGAGTAATTATCTTCTGGTACCGTTTTAAACTCAAATTTAGAATCGGAATTTACTAAAGTCGTTTGTGACAACGATGGATTTTTCACAGAAAAAAGTTCAACTGCCAAATTTAATTGATGTAAATCATTAATTTTTCCTGTTACACTGCCATAACCAATGTATTTTGTTGTACTAAAATTGATCGCAAGAACTGAGTCCTTCAGCCCCCTGCCATTTTCAGTATAAATACCCTTTCTATCAATAATCAGTTTGAATTTTTCAAGTTCCGACCATTGTGATAATGGAATTAGTTGAAAGTGCATTGGACTTAATTGTTTAATTTTTATCTCTACTTGGGTTGAATCATTTTTAAATATTTTTGGCAAATGATTTACACTGTCAGACAATTGAATTGGTTTAGAAAACATTAAATCCAATGGTTCAATATCTAACTTATTTGGCGTTATTTGATAATTATTGGTTGGCTTTAATATCTGCAAATAAGTTGTGTCCGGCTTTTGCGGAATTTGAATTAAAAGTTCAGATGAATCTAAAAGTACCATATTTGCTAATTTTATCGATTTTAGATTCACTTTAATGGAATTTGATTTAATTGTATCTGCAACTTCTAAAATTAGATTTTTTGAGTCAATTGGATTGGGATAATAGCGCAGCGAATCTACGATATCATTATTATCATTCCTGACTTGTAAATCTAAGGTGATATTATCTGGTAAATCATTATTGAAAATTAAATTACCATAATTAAATGCAGACCATTCTCCTCTTAACAATTTCAAATTTTGCGGTTCTTTCCACAATCGCATATCAATATTTGACAAGGAATCGTTTTCTTCGAGATTTATCATTTTTTGCCTGTGCAAACCGTAGGCAGTAAGATTAACATTAAGTGGTTGTCCAACACCTGATTTATCAATCGCTAAAAGAGTGTAATCGCCGGCTGCTAAATAGCTGAAAGAATAAATTCCTTCTTTACTAACATCCGTGATATAATCCGGTTGGGCTGCATAGATTGAATCAATTTTAGCATCATTAATACTCCATAAATGAACCGATTTCTGCCCTGCACCGTACACTTTTCCCGCTATTACACCGCTACTTATTTTATTTCCGGTTGAGTAAGCCAATTGTTCGGTATTGGCTAACGGAATTCCATGCTCATCTTTGATGTTACGATTCAGATAAATAATGTATGTTTTTGCACTGTCTAATGAATTGGGTAGCGATAGAATGATTTCATCACCTTTAAATTTATATTCTATTGACTTTTCTAACCGTGGATATACCTTGATATTATTCTTAAAGCTGGTTTCATCCATATACTCCGAAAATTTTATGGTAATTTTACCGGATACTAAATTTGTCGTACCACTAGGAGGAGTAACCTCTAGTATTTGAGGAGGAGTTTCATCTACTGGACCACCGGGTGGCGGTTTAATGGAAGCACAATTATATATAAACAATAGGATAATACAGAATAAATAATATTTAATGTTCATGCAGTATTTTTTTCTGTGATTACAAATCTGAATTAAATATGGTCAAATCCCGCAATGTTAAAAACTTCATATTATTTTCTTGTGCATAGCTGCAAATCATTTCGAGAGTTTTATATGATGTTACATATCTAGTTGTGTCGCAGTTAGTTATATTGTGACCATAGAATATTAACGCGATTCCCTCTTTAATTGCATAGTCCATTAGATCGGTAATATACTCAATATTAAAATGATCATAGTGGTTATCTATCCCTAATCCGTAAACCAAAAGTTTTGATTCTCCTTTTCTTAAAAAACAAGTATGGTTTTTTGGAGGAATTTGATTGTAGGTAGTACCTCTTAAAACTGAAAAATATTCAAATAAGGCTGAATCCATTTCTACTGTTCTTACACCACCCGGATAGACAAACGAAGTAATATTCAAACCGTCGTTAGTCATTAAATCAAAAGCCGGTATTACCTCTGTGTTTATATATTCTTCTAATGAATGATTCAAAAGAAATTCATTTGGATTGTAATGTTTGAATGTATGATGAGCTATTTCATGTCCCTTAGCTTGCAATTCCAATAATTTTTGTTTCCCTTCCTCGTCAACTCTTCCATAGGCTGTAACGCAAAAGGTTGCTTTCCCATTAAAACGTGCAAAAATACTATCGGCGGCATACCAATTATCAATGTATAGATCATCGAAAGTGAGTACTATGCCCCCCGGTCCAGTTTTAACTTGGCTGCTCGAATCAATATTATCAGAATTTTGATTGTCGCAACTTAAGATTAACTGCAGAGATATGGCAATGAAGGATATTTTGAATAGATTTGATGCTTTCATATTTTTCTAGCCAAGCCTGACGTTTACAGCTTTATCGCCTTTGACTCCGAATTCAGCATCAAACATAACTTGGTCTCCTTCCCTTAAGCCGCGCTGTTTTAATTGAGGACGTAATCCACTTATGTGTACAAAATAATCACGGTCATCATCACCTATAATAAATCCAAAACCTTTTATTTTGTCATATTCCTTGACGGTTCCTTTTATCATAAATAATTCCTGCTAAATTGTTATCGCTAATTTACCAACAACCCGCCCAGTTTCACTGTAAATATGAGCAGCTTTAATATCTTTTAGTCCATAAGTCCTATCTATAACTGTATCCAACTTTTTTGATTTTACTAATTCACTAAGAAATCGTAGATCTTCCGAAATAGATTTTACAGCAATTATCTTACTTTTTTGGGACCTAAAAATTCCAAATATCATATTTAAGAACACACTGATAGAAGGAAGTGTAGTTACATATCTGCCATTTTTACATAAATATTTTTTTACTTTCCGGGCCGATTGATTGGCTACTGCATCAAAAATAATATTGTAATTGAAATCTTTTCTATAGATAGTTTCTTTAGTGTAATCGATGACTTTATCGGCACCCAATTCTTTTACAATATTGATATTTTTAGTGCTACAAGTTCCTGTTACGCTTGCTCCCATCGCTTTAGCGATTTGTACTGCAAAATGACCAACGCCACCTGAGCAGCCATTTATAAATACCTGATCTCCCTGCTTTAATTTCCCCAACCGCTTTAATGATTGGTAAGCAGTCAATCCCGCCAACGGAATTGTTGCTGCTTCCTCAAAGCTGATATTTTTTGGCTTGATTGCAATTTGATGCGGTTTAGCAATTGCATATTCGGCATAAGCACCACCTTTAGCAGCACTGATTAATCCGTATATCTCATCCCCGACTTTAAACTCTGTTACATTTTCCCCAACCTTTTCAACCACTCCGGCAATATCTCCGCCCAATATTTTTGGAAGTTTTTGTCCGGGTAAAAACTTGAGCATGCCTTTTCTTAATTTCCAATCAACCGGATTAACTGAACTGGCTATTACCTTAATGAGCAATTCTTCAGCATTGATTTCCGGTATTGGGTGGTCTTTATACTGCAATACATCGGGACCACCGTATTTTTCAATAGATACTGCTTTCATAACAATCCTATGATTTTTGTGATGCAAAACTAAACATTCATTATAATTCATCAAACTATATTTGAAAAATAAAAATAAACCAGGCAATACATTATTTTGTTATGAAATATATAGAAATTATAGTATTTTATTAGGTTATTTTAATAACTTACAATATATTAATATGAATTTAGATCAAATCGACAAAAAAATATTAGACATTTTGCAAGATGATGGTAGAATCCGTACTTCAGAGCTTGCTAAACAAATTAATATCTCACCACCTCCCACTGCTGAAAGAGTAAAAAAATTAGAGAATAATGGCTACATCAAAAAATATACGGCTTTGGTTGATCCTGTAAAAGTTGGAGTATCCTGTCTAACCTATGTCGAGGTAACACTAGTTCGCCATGGTAAGGATGCAATTGAACGATTTATGGATTCTATTGTGAAATTAGATGAGGTATTGGAATGTCATCACATAACTGGTGGTGCGGATTTTCTATTAAAAATTGCCACTAAAGACATTCCTACTTATGAACAATTTATTATAAACAAACTCACGGCGTTGCCGGACGTTCAGCATTTAAAAACCTTAGTGGTATTATCAACTTTAAAACATGAAACAAAAATTCCAGTTGGAGGATAAACTATGTTAAAATTTTTAAAAAAGTCAAAAACAAAGGATGTCAATTATTGGATTAAAGAAGGTCAAAAAATGGTTGCAGATCATCAAAAACGGATAGACCGCACTAAAAATTGGAAATTTGATACAATTGCCACGCATGGTGTATATGACCTTACCGAAGCATTGAATAAAAATAACGGTTCAATTATGGAGCCAATTTATATGAGTCCCGCGCAGGCTTATCACGATAGCGGAGAGATGGAAGCCGGCTTGTCTTATCAAATGCCAAATTGGTGCTACACGCGCATCGCAAATCCATCCAATTTTTATTTAGAAGCAACCACCGCCTTATTAGAAAGTTATGGCACCGGTTTAGAAGCATCAGCGCTTGCCACAGCAAGCGGAATGAGCGCAATCCGGACCGCTACTGATCCATTCCTTGTCAAAGATGATTCTCTGCCGCAACCTAATTTTGTCGCTTCAGCGAAAGTTTATGGCGGCTCTTTTCAACAATTCTGGGTACGTCGTTGGCAGGAACAAGGTGTGGAAGTGCGTTGGGTAAAAAATCCGAACAATTTCGATGAATGGGAAGAGTTGGTTGACACCGGTACTCGATTTTTATATGGAGAATTCCCTTCCAATCCCTCGGTTGATATATTTGATATTGAAGCGATTGCTGATTTAGCTCATGCTAATAATATTCCGTTAATTGTAGATGCCACCTGCGCATCACCTGCCCTAACAAGACCATTGGAGTTTGGAGCTGACATTGTTGTTCAATCGGCATCGAAAGTAATCGCTTCCAGCGGACTTACCATTTTGGGCTTACTGACTTCCAAAAAGGATATTCCTAGTAAAGTAGGTTCGGACGAAATGAAAGCTGATTTCGCCAGTTGGGCAAAATTATGGCCTCACCGTGACAATGGTCCTGCTATAAATCCGATGGCCTGTATAATGGCTCTAAATGATATGCGCAGTTTAAGAATGAAGATTGCTCAGATGAGCAGAAGCACTCAGATAGTCGCCGAATATCTTGAAAATCACCCGATGACAGATATGGTACATTACCCGGGATTAAAAAGTTATAAATCGCATGAACTGGCAAAAAAGTATATGAAACTCGTCGATAGCGATGAAAACCTCTATGGATACATGCTGGCAGTTGAAATTAAAGAGCAGAAAGAAGGTTCAACAGAAAATACAAGAAAATTCTATGATGGTTTGGATATGATTTGGCGTGCAACTGATTTAGGTCGCGTTAAAACTGTAGCCACTTTAAATGCGATTTCTACGCATCAGCAGCAGGGTGAAGAAGGTCGTGCCCTGGCAAGCATTAAACCAAATGCCATCAGAATCTCCATCGGAATTGAACATCCTGATGATGTCATCGCTGATATCGAGAAGGGATTTGCAAATATTAAATAATATCAAAGGTGTATTATGAAAACTAAAATTGCATTAATTGGATTTGGAACTGTCGGACAAGGTTTGTGTGAAATCTTGGTATCAAAGAGCGAGTACCTAAAAAATAAATACGGTTTTGAAGCAAGCATTGTCGCTATAAGCGATGCACTGAAAGGATCAGTTTATTGTGAAAAAGGGTTGGATATTAAACAGTGTCTATCTATAGTGAAAAAGGGAGGAAAACTAGAGATTTATGACTGTAGAAATGAAAATTGTACTTGTGAAAAGGGCTGGGATTCGATTAAGACAATTAAGGATTCTAACTCAGAGATAATTTGTGAGTTGGCTTATACTGATGTCAAAACCGGTGAACCTGCCATCACCCATAGTAAAACCGCATTTGAAAATGGTAAACACATCGTAACAAGTAATAAAGGACCGGCTGCGCTAAAGTATGCAGAAATGAAAAAACTTGCTGAGAATAAAAATGTTGAATTTATGATTGAAGGTACGGTTATGTCAGGAACTCCCGTATTGAATTTAGTTAACGGTCCGCTTGCCGGTTGTGAGATTACCGCTATTCGCGGGATTCTCAATGGTACGACCAATTATATGCTATCTGAAATGGAAAATGGAATGACGTACGATGCTGTATTGAAAAAAGCTCAGGATTTAGGTTATGCCGAAGCTGATCCAACAGGAGATGTTGAGGGTTTTGACGCAATGGCTAAAGTGATTATCCTTTCAAATGTATTGATGAATGCTGGAATATCAGCAAAGGATATTGAACGGGAAGGAATCACCCAAATAACACCGCAAATGATCAATGACGCAAAAAATGAAAATTGCCGCTGGAAGCTTATCGGTTCTATAGAAAAAACAAAAAACGGTGTAAAAGCATCAGTAAAACCAGAAAAATTACCGCTAACACATCCCTTGGCAAATATCATGGGAGCTACAAATGCCTTAACTTTCAGCACTGATTTGCTCGGTGATATAACTATTATCGGAGCCGGAGCTGGAAAAATTGAAACAGGTTTTTCAATTTTAACGGATATATTAGCAATTCATCGGAAAAAGAATTAATTGGGATTTTAATGAAAAACATCAAATTGAAAAAACGAGATACTCAAGTTGCCCATGCCGGTACAAATCCAGACAAGACCTATGGGGCAGTTTCACCACCAATTTACCAAACTTCGACTTTTAAATTTAACTCATCGGAACAAGGCGCTAAGCGTTTTTTAGGAGAAGAACCCGGTTATATTTACACTCGCCTTGGTAATCCGACGACCTCTGCACTGCAGGAGGCGGTTGCACTACTTGAAAAAGGTACAAGCGCCCTGGCCACTTCTTCCGGGATGGCTGCTGTTACAACGATCTATATGACATTTTTAGAAGCAGGTGCTCATATGATCGGCTCGGAAGCCATATATGGCCCTTCACGTGTGGTAATGGAAAAGGAGTTCTCGCGATTTGGTGTTGAGTATGACTTTGTTGACACCTCAGATATCAACCAGGTTAAAAATGCAATTAAATCAAATACAAAATTGATTTTCATTGAAACCCCGGCTAATCCAACAATCAAATTAACGGATATACAAGCTTGCGCGGACATTGCTCATTCAAATGGGGCTGTATTAGCCATTGATAATACATTTATGAGTCCAATTCTGCAAAATCCCTTTGATTTTGATGCTGACATTGTGATGCACAGTTTAACTAAATATATTAACGGTCATACCGATGTCGTGGGTGGAATATTAGTTTTTAATGATAATGATTTATATACACGTACTCGTAAAGTTTTATTGAATCATGGTGGAACCATAGATCCGCATCAGGCTTGGCTAGTTCTGCGCGGATTGCGTACTCTATCATTAAGAGTAATGAAAGCGCAGGAGAATGCTCAAAAGGTTGCCGAGTTTCTCGAAAATCATAAAAAGGTGCAGTGGGTACGTTATCCAGGATTGAAATCACATCCGCATTATGAATTAGCGAAGAAACAGATGCACGGATTTGGTTCAATGATCAGTTTTGAAGTAAACGGTGGCGTGGAAAGCGGTAGAACTGTTATGAATAATGTTGAATTGGCAACTTTGGCAGTTTCGCTAGGCGGATTTGAAACATTAATACAGCATCCCGCCTCAATGACGCATTCCGCAATGAATAAACAAGATAAAATTGATGCCGGTATAACCGATGGTCTAGTTAGAATTTCGATTGGGTGCGAAGATGTTGACGATATCATTGAAGATTTAGAAAATTGCCTATCAAAAATTTAGAGGAATAATATTATGAAAATGTTAATCGGTGGTGAATGGATTGATAAGAAAAAGAAAATCGACGTTCTTAATCCTTATGATAGTTCAGTAGTTGATACCGTTCCGTATGGTACAGCAAATGACATTGATATGGCGATAACTATTGCACAAAAAGGATATGAAATAAACCGCAACTTACCTTCTCACAAACGAATTGAAATCCTTAAAAAAACTGCCGAATTGATGCAAGGGCGATTTGAAGAACTCGCAGTAACGATTGCTTCCGAGGGCTCTAAGACAATAAAGGAAGCACGGAAAGAAGTTGGGAGAGCAATAAACACAATTACCATTTCCGCTGAGGAAGCGCGTCGCATTAACGGAGAAACCATTCCATTTGACAGCGCCCCCGGTTCAGAAAATCGAGTTGGTTATTATTATCGTTTTCCGATAGGTATCATTGCAGCGATAACTCCCTTCAATGATCCATTGAATTTGGTTGCTCACAAATTGGGACCGGCAATTGCTGGTGGAAACTCCGTTGTTCTGAAACCGGCCACAGTAACACCGCTTTCTGCATTGAAGCTTGCCGAGTGCTTATTGGATGCCGGACTACCGGGTGAAATTCTATCGGTAATTACCGGACATGGTAATGAGATCGGTGATGCCTTAGTGTCGGATGAACGTATTAGGATGGTATCATTCACAGGCGGTGTTGAGGCGGGAAAACTCGTGGCAGCCAAAGCCGGATTGAAGAAAATAGGAATGGAATTGGGGTCCAATTCACCGGTAATCATTTTAGAAGATTGTGACTTACAACCGGCAGTTGAGTCTTGTGTATCCGGTGCTTTTTGGGCAGTCGGACAGAATTGCATCGGTGTCCAGCGCATTTACATTCAAGATTCAATTTATAATAAATTTAGGGATGAATTTGTTAAGCAAACCAAAGCATATAAAGTTGGATCCCAATTAGATGAAGACACAAATATGGGTCCCATGATAACTGAAAAAGAAGCTGTCCGTGTTATTAAATGGGTAGATGATGCAGTTGAAAAAGGAGCATCCTTATTGACTGGCGGAACAAGAAAAGGTACATTAGTACAACCTACTGTATTTGAGAAAATGCCGCCTACTGCAAAGTTAGATTGCCAAGAAGTATTTGGTCCAGTTGTAACATTATACTCTGTAAAAAAACTTGATGAAGCAATTGAAAAAAGCAATGCCGTGAATTATGGTTTGCATGGAGCTATTTTCACTAACAATATCAATAATGCCTTTCATGCCATTAAAAATATGGATGTCGGCGGCATTATTGTTAATGATTCAACGGATTATCGTGTTGACCTAATGCCTTTCGGTGGAGTGAAAAACAGTGGCTTAGGTAGGGAAGGTATCAAATTTGCACTACAAGAGATGACAGAACCCAAAGTAGTTTGTTTTAATTTGTAATAGTGCTATAACAGATTAACTCAACTGGTTATATCTAATGTGGCTATTGATTTAGGTAGTTTCAGTTCGTGCAAAACTCCTCTACTATTTCTTAATTTCAGCATCTTTTTAAATCGAAAAATTATAAGGACGATCTAATGCCAAATAAAAAATCATGGGCTGAGCCATGGAAAATCAAAATGGTTGAACATCTGCGCATGACAACCAAAGCGGAAAGAATTGAAGCAATCAAGGAAGCTGGTTACAATACATTTTTACTTAAATCGGAAGATGTTTACATCGATCTATTAACTGATAGTGGCACTAATGCCATGAGCGATCAGCAATGGGCAGGTTTAATGCTTGGTGACGAATCTTATGCAGGTAGTCGCAATTTTTATCATCTTGAAAAAACAATTCAAGATTATTATTCCTATAAATATCTTATCCCAACCCATCAAGGTCGCGGCGCAGAACATATTTTTTCTCAGATTATGATCAAAAAAGGTGATTATGTACCCGGTAATATGTACTTCACAACTACTCGTTTACATCAAGAATTGGCGGGCGCTACATTTGTTGATATTATTATTGATGAAGCACATGATACAGAAAGCCATCATCCTTTTAAGGGGAATGTAGATTTAAAGAAGTTACAAAAATTAATTGATGAAGTCGGTGCAGAGCGAATACCATATATCAGCATAGCCACAACGGTTAATATGGCCGGTGGACAGCCATTATCAATAGCAAATCTGAAAGAGTTGCGCCAATTGGCTGATAAGTATAAAATTCCAATCGCTCACGACATGACCCGCGTTGCTGAAAACGCATGGTTCATTAAAGAGCGTGAAGAAGGATATCAAAATAAATCTGTGAAAGAGATTGTTTATGAAATATGTGCTTTGACCGACCATGCAACAATGAGTGCTAAAAAGGACCCGATTGTAAATATTGGAGGGTTCTTAGCGACCAACAACGAAGATGTGTATCGTAAGGCGCAAAACATGGTAGTCATATACGAGGGATTGCACACATATGGTGGTATGGCTGGTCGTGATATGGAAGCTCTTGCAATTGGAATTGTGGAATCAGTATCTGATGAACACATGCAATCACGCGTTGGGCAAACACTGTATCTCGGGCAAAAATTGTTAGATTTCGGTGTACCAATTATTGTACCGATTGGTAGTCATGGAGTATTTATAGACGCTAAAAAATTTCTACCGCACCTTAAACAAGATGTTTTCCCTGCTCAAACTTTAGCTGCTGAAATATATATTGAAAGCGGGGTTCGGACAATGGAGCGCGGGGTTGTATCGGCTGGACGTAATAAAGAAACTGGAGAACATTACTATCCCAAATTAGAATTGGTAAGGGTTACACTACCGCGTCGAGTATATACGCAATCGCATATGGATGTAACAGCTGAATCAATCGCTGCGGTTTATGAAAGACGCGATTCAATCAAAGGCCTCAAATTCACCTACGAACCAGAATATTTAAGATTCTTTCAAGCGAGATTTGAACCAATTAAATAGTTAAATTGTAGAGACGTTGCATGCAGCGTCTCTACTAATTATTCATGAAAGATAATCCAATTTATAACGCCCAGTGCTTTGGCAATATTGAACCTATTGAATACATGGTTCCTTATCCGAATCTGCGATCTTTGGCAGTTGGACAGTGTATCAAGTTCTCTAACAATATACTTTTTAAAGAGAAAAATATTTCTAATAGTGATTTTTTAAAATCGATTAATAGAACTGCAAATTGGTTAGCCCATCAAAATATTCAAAAGGGCGATAGAATAGTAGTTATAAATATTACTTCCCCAATGATGGAAATATTGAGCTATGCCATCTGGAGCTTGGGGGCAGTATTAGTTATATCAAATGATGATGAAATCAATACTGCTAAGGAAAAAATCCATCCTAAATTAGTAATTGATAAGTTTACACCAAAAGTTCAACGCGAAATCAGTGATCATTCTGATAAATATATTGAAACTAGCACTACTCTCCTTTCAGCAGAGGCGGTGATATATTTCAACAATAATAACGGAATCAGACTAAGTCACTATAATCTGCTTATAAACGCTTATGGCGCTCAAAAACATCTAAATATATTGCATAAAGATGTCTTAAATATTGACATTCCTCATAATACAACTGCCGGTATTGTCTTAAGAACTATTTTGCCTCTCTATGCCGGTGTCACTGTGTCGGACAAACCTGCTGATATTAATTTCAGCGTTAAAAACAATGCAGATTATCAAGTCATTTTTGATTGGAAAATTATTCCCGATGATGCCACAAATAATCTATTTATTTTACCGGAGGCCACTGCAATTCTTGCAATTGGAAACACACCGAATCATCTGCTTTCAATTATCAAGGAAGATAATACACATAAAATAAATGGACATTCGGTAATGATAGGCTATCTTGATGAGGAGGAGAATAACAAGGTTTTTAAGTCTGGCAGTTTAATTATATCAAGATAAATATATCAATTTGATATATTTATCTAATATTAATATACCTATAAAATTTTATTCCACCCTTAAGTTTGCTCATAAATAATTGTTAATATTTATTTTATTGGCATGGTCAAAGATTTTGGCACAGTGATTGCATATATTTTAGAAAATCAATCTAAAAAGGAGAAAAAATGAAAACAAAAATATCAATATTAAGAGTTACAGTAATAGTAGCCATTGCTGCTTTTCTCTTTTTATTGCCAACAATGGTGTTTTCGCAAGAAACAATTGAAGAGAGCGCCGAAGCATTTGGAGAAAAAATGGATGCTTGGGGTGAAAAGATGGAAGCCTGGGGTGAAGAACTCGAGCAGTCGCTTGAAGATGGCGACATTTCACCGCCCCCACCCTTTCCGTTTGGGAAAAATGCAGATAATGAATATGGCTTGAGTCCCAAATTAGGAGCATATATCGAAGATATGAGTTTTGAAGATGCCTATGAAAAACATTATCCATTTTGTTATGGTGTTTATGTCTCTAGCATAATAAAGGGTGGAAATTCCGATTTAGCAGGCATTCGCGGTGGCGATATAATTATGGAATTTGATGGCGAAAAAGTACGTTTCGAAGATCATTTATTGCAATTGCGTGACAGTAAAAATATCGGTGAAACCGTTAAGATAAAAGTTTTTCGCAATGAAAAAGAAATTGAAACAATGCTAACCTTTGCGGCACCGAAACCAAAAATTGAAAAAGAAGAAAAACATTTCCCGGGAATGTCCAAAGAGAAAAAGTTGCATCCCGGATTTGGCGGTGGCGGACCCGAAGTAATTTTATTGGACGCAGATTTTGCCGGAATCAACAAAATCTTACAAGCCAATGGATTTGACGATTTAACAGGAACATACATGCCTTTATTCGGTGGTTACGGAATGGGTAATGTAGGCAATGGTTGGTTCATCGGTGGCGGAGGTTATGGATATGAAAAAGTGCAAAAGATTTCCACCAATAACGGAGAACGCCGCTATGAGTATATTGTTGGCTTCGGTGGTGTTACAGTTAATAAGAAAGTAGCATTATTGAAAAATGTTATTTTAGATCTTGGTATGCTTGTCGGTGGTGGTGAAGCATCATTAGAGCTTCGTCAAAGAGAAGGTGACTATTCCTGGGATGTAGATTTTGACGATGATATTAATAATTACTCAATAAAATATCGAAAAGGTTTCCTTGCCTATCGTCCATCAGCCGGTGTATTGGTCAGAGTACTGCCCTGGATGGGAATACATAGCTCAGTTGGTTACCTGGGATCGTATGCTTTTAATGATGATTGGAAAGACGACTATTTTGACTTCACGGTTAAAGGTGATTCCCCTAAAGCATTAAATGGACTTTCCTACGCCTTGGGTGTTTGGTTTGGACATTAAATAATCCTCACAGAATGGGAAAAGTGGTCGGTTGCTGGACAACCGGCCACTTTTTTTATTGTCTAAGATGTTATTACAATTATATTTAATAATAATTAACTTTCACTATGGAAACTGGAATTTTCGCTGCATTTTCAAAAAAAGTAATTAGTGCAATTATTGCCGTTGGGTCTATGTTTTATTCAACCATTGATGGTACTACACCTACTATGAACACACCGGAATTACGCTATAAAAATGACTTTGTATATTTGTCTACAATCATTGAAAATTGTTATACTGAAGACCTTGACCAGATATTTTTATCCGGTTACACAATACCTTTATATTTTAGTGTTGAGCTGTATCGTGATAATCAGAAAGAGCCCGATTCAACATTCACTTTTTATCATACATTGCAATATTCCCCGATTGGAAACGACTTTACTGTTTACTTCTCAGAAAGAGCTGAAACGATTACTTCGTTGAGTATTGATCAGGCAAAAGCGTTGTTTCCACGGGTCGCCAGCTTTAGAGTTATATCATCAATTAAAATCAACCCTAACAGTAAATATTATTTTAAGATCACAGCATGGATGAATAAAATCCAACTTGAAGGAATGGGGGAAGAACTTAACCTATTATATTATTGGAATAGTATTAAACCAAACGGTAAGTCTAAAGTGTTTTCAAAAGCTGATTTCCAGATATGAAACTTCGCATACCTTCTTTCCGGGTTCAAATACTACTTTTAGTAATAATATTGATTGTCACTTCAGTATTATTCTTTAGGGAATATTTTATAAATAGTTTCCATACATTTTCTGAGACTTCTGAAATATTAAGCACCAACGAAAAATCACGAAAGCTATTTGAGAATTATCATATGCAGTTGGATGTTGCTAATCAGGAACAGTTTAGAGAAGATATTGAAGATATTATGTCCTCAGAAAATCAAAAAACAATTGCCAGAAGTGTATTTATTGATGAAATTGAATTATATTCTAAATTCATCTTTTTTTTCCTGACCATAGCAGTAATTATTTTATTTTTAATAAGCTTCTATTTTATAACAAGACCGCTAAAACGACTTCAGAATGCAACCGTACAAATGGCTCAAGGTAATCTAGATATCACTGTTAAGGAAAGCAGATTTTCACCGTTAAATGATCTGATTGTTTCTTTTAATAATATGTCTCAAGAATTATTATCTAACAGAAAAAAGCTTATACAAGCTGAGAAGGATTCTGCTTGGCGTGAAATGGCCCGTATTCTAGCACACGAAATTAAGAATCCGCTGACTCCAATCAGATTGTCACTTGAACGCCTCGAGATGAAATTTTCATTAAAGTCAAAAGACCTTGATAATGTTTTTAAGAATGTCGCTGCTGTAATTCATCAGGAAATCGATAATCTGCAAACTTTTGCCAGTGAATTTTCTAAATTTGCGAAATTACCAATTGCCGAACCAAAACATTATGATGTAAATAAACAGATAACCGCGGTTTGTACCCCTTATAAAAATACTGTAAATATAGAATTACAATTAAATAAAGATATTCCATTATTATTCGCGGATGAACTGCAAGTCAAACAAATAATCGAAAATTTGATTCAAAATAGTATTAACGCAGCAAAAGATAATTTGAAAATAATAATCGCTACGGAATTCACCAATTCCACAATTAATTTTTTAGTGAAGGATAACGGCCGGGGAATTGATGCCAAAGATATTAATGAAATATTTAAGCCGTATTTTACAAAAAGTCATGGCGGAACAGGACTTGGTTTAGCAATCGTGAAACGTATAGTTGAAAATCATGGTGGTGATATCAAGGTTGAAAGTCAAATTGGAATTGGGACCGTGTTTAAACTATCATTTCCTATTATACATAATCAGGAGTATAATTTATGAAAATCTTAATTGTTGATGATGAAATTAACATACGAATGACTTTAAAGGATATTTTGGAAGATGAGGGATACGAAACATGCATCGCGGGCACAGGCGAAAAGGCCATTAAAATTGCATCAAAAGAAAATATAGATATGATCATTCTTGATGTAAAACTACCCGGCATCGACGGAATTGAAACGTTTAAAACAATAAAAAAGACCAAACCAGAGTTAGACGTACTCATGATATCCGGCCATGGTGATATATCAACTGCTGTTACTGCTGTTAAATTGGGCGCCTACGATTTTCTTGAAAAACCTCTATCCATGATAAAAATCCTAACTGCTGCTCGCAATATCGGTGAAAAACAATCATTGCAGAACAAGGTTATACAAGAGGAAAATGCTCAATATGAAAAGAATAAACTGATTGGCGAATCAGTCCAAATGAAGAAAGTATTACAACTTATCGATAAGGTTGCTCCAACAGAATCAAAAGTGTTAATCCGCGGAGAAAGCGGAACTGGCAAAGAGTTAGTCGCATTCGCGATTCACCATGGCAGCAAGCGCAATCGGAAACCGTTTATAAAATTTAACTCGGCCGCCATCCCTGAGTCATTGGTTGAGAGCGAACTATTTGGTCACGAAAAAGGCGCTTTTACCGGAGCCGATTCACAAAAACTCGGAAAATTAGAGCAAGCAAACCATGGAACATTATTCCTCGACGAAATAGGCGATATGGACTTGACGGTCCAGGCTAAGATACTGCGCGTAATTCAAGAAGGAACATTTGAGAGGGTTGGTGGCAATAAAACAATCAACATTGACGTCAGATTAATTGCCGCAACTCATAAATATTTAGAGGAAATGATAAAAAATGGTGCTTTTCGCGACGATTTATTCTATAGGCTAAATGTGGTACCCATCTTGATTCCCCCTTTGCGGAAACGAATTGGCGATATTGAATTATTAACCGAATATTTTCTCGATTACTTTTCAAGAGAATTTAAAACACAGAAAAAAACGATTTTACCGTCGGCAATGGAAAATCTTGCACGATATTCTTTACCAGGTAATGTAAGGGAATTAAGAAATATCATTGAAAGACTTTGCATTCTCGTAAACCAAGATTTTATAACAAAAGATGATATAGCCCCACATCTCATGCTAGAGAAACCACTGCAAAAATTAGATATGGACTCTGTGGAAGGAGATACTTTCAAGGAGATAAAATTCAATTTTGAGAAAAAATTTCTCCACCAACAACTGCAAGAGAACCATTGGAATGTAAGTCTAATCGCTAAAAAGCTTGGGCTGCAACAACCCAACTTATCCCGTAAAATCAAAGAGTTGGGGTTGAGCAAGTAAGCTTAGTTCATCTCGCCAATATCTTTTAAAATATCCTCGGCATGTGTTTTAGTTTTAACTTTTTCATATGCTTTAAGAATGGCGCTGTCTTCATCAATTAAATATGAAATTCTTTTTATTCCTTCATACTCACGACCATACATTTTCTTTATTCCCCAGGCATGATAAGCTTTGAGAACATCTTTCTCTTCATCGCATAATAAAGGATATTGAAAATCTTGATTTTCGGCAAATTTTTTCTGCTTAGCAGGAGAATCGGCACTCACGCCGATAATAACATAGTTCTTTTCTTTAAATTTTTTAAATTCTTCACGGAATCCTTTACCTTCAACCGTTCAACCGGGCGTACTTGCTTTTGGAAAGAACCATAATACTACCTTTTTTCCTTTAAAATCACTTAATGAAACCATATTTTCATTAATATCCGGTAAAGTAAATTCAGGTGCTTTTAATCCTATCTCTAACATTATAACTCCTCTATTTTTATTTCAGACCATTTTGATCTGTCATCATTACTGACAACCTCATCATGTACGGTCTTCAAACCTTCTTTCTGCCCTTTCCACGTTAACAAACTCATAGCTTCCTTAAAAGTTACCCATTTATAATCAATGTGTTCTTCGGATAAAATTACTTCTTCACCTTTCACTTCAATTCCGAAAATGGGTACCATTTGAATTATATCTTCTTTTGCATTATAGAAGCTAGCGATGTGATCAGCTACAAAAATCTTTTGCGGTGACATACCGGTTTCTTCTTTTAGTTCTCTAATGATAGTTTGCCAAGCTGTTTCCCCTTTTTCTATTTTCCCCGCGACTCCCTGCCACAGATGTTCATAATGCTTTCCTGTATTCCTCTTAAGCATTAAATAAACAGGTCCTTCTTCTGTCATCCTATAAATATATGAATCAACTTGTTTTACTTTAGTTTTTGGCATCTTTATTCCATAGATATTTGATATAAATAGTCAGCTGACCATGTTTGAAAATCACCAATTTGAATATGCTCTCGCATCAATTCCATTAAATTTAAATAATAGTGCAAATTGTGAATTGTAGCCAACCGTAGTCCTAACACTTCATTAATATTGAAAAGATGTCTCAGATACGCCCTTGAATAATTATTGCATGTCTCACAATTACATTTTTCATCTATTGGGCTAAAATCTGATTTAAACTTTTCATTTCTGATATTAATTTTACCAATACTGGTGAAAAATTGCCCATTGCGTGCATTGCGGGTAGGCATTACACAATCGAACATGTCCACACCGCGACTAACTGCTAGAATTAAATCCGAGGGGGTTCCAACGCCCATCAGGTAGCGCGGTTGATCTTTTGGCAATAGTTCATCCATTAATTCAATCATTTCGAGCATTGCTGATTTTTCTTCACCTACGGCCAATCCGCCGATTGCGATCCCGCATTTAGCATACGGAATAACATCCTCGGCACTTCTTTTCCGCAATTCCGGGACAATACCTCCTTGAACGATTGGAAACATCGTTTGATTCCATTCATAAATTGGAGGATGCTCTTCTAAATATCTACTGCAAGTCTCGATCCAGACTTTTGTTCGGGTAACTGCGCTTTCGATATTTTTAAAGTCCGCGTTGCTAGGCGGACATTCATCAAACGCCATTATAATATCGGACCCCAAGTTTCGCTGAATTTCCATAGACTTTTCCGGTGTAAGAAAATGTCGACTCCCATCCAAATGAGACTGAAACTCCACACCCTCATTTGTAATTTTATTTAACCGAGCTAATGAAAATATCTGAAATCCTCCGCTGTCGGTCAAAATTGGTGAATCCCATCCCATAAATTTGTGCAATCCGCCTGCTGCATTTATTAAATCTGTGCCAGGACGTAAATACAAATGATAAGTATTTCCTAAAATGATCTGTGTTTTTACAGATTTTAATTCTGCCGAGGAAACAGTCTTAACTGCCCCTTGTGTTCCAACCGGCATGAAAATTGGTGTTTGTATTTCCCCATGATCAGTTTTAACAATGCCGGTTCGTGCTGAACTCGTTGAATCAGTTTTTAGTATTTTAAATCTCATTATTATGGAAATATTATCTCAAATGCATTTTTGACTGATTCAACTTTATAATATTTCATATTATTAGGAACATTGCTTGCTTTTTTAAAACCGTACTTTGGCACAATTGCCGATTTAAATCCTAAAGTTTGTGATTCGATAAGTCTTTTTTCCAACTGGCTAACTGACCGTACTTCTCCTGCCAAACCAACTTCACCAATTAATATCATATTTTGTGGAATTGGCTTATCTAATGCGCTAGATGCAATTGCACCAATTACCGCTAGGTCAGCAGCTGGATCATCTATGCGTAATCCCCCCACAAGATTAACAAACGTATCTCTTGTTCCCATTGGTATTCTTAAACGTTTTTCCAATACCGCCAATAACATCGACAATCTACGTAAATCAAATCCATTCACATTGCGTTGTGGATTGCCAAAGCTTGCATTTGAGACCAGTGCCTGTACTTCCACTAAAATCGGACGTGTACCTTCTAATGATGGAAATATCGCAGAACCTGCGACATTTACTGATCTCTCTGCCAAAAATAATTCCGAAGGATTTTCTATTTCAATCAAACCCTCGGATTGCATCTGAAATATTCCGACCTCATTCGTTGCACCGAAACGATTTTTTACTGAACGCAATATGCGGTGATCATATCTATCATCACCTTCAAGATATAATACAGTGTCAACCATATGCTCTAACATGCGCGGACCTGCAATTATTCCCTCTTTTGTTACGTGTCCAATTAAAACAATTGTTACTCCGCGCTCCTTACATATTTGTAATAATTGCTGTCCCGATTCTCTAATCTGCCCAACTGAACCGGGCAATGAATCTATCGAGTCACTATATACAGTTTGAATGGAATCAATTATCACAACTTCCGGTTTTAATAAAACGATTCGTTCTAGAATATCTTCGATATGATTTTCACCAGATAAATGCATTTCATTGGAAGATATTTTCAATCGTTTGGCACGCATTGCAATTTGATCTTCGCTTTCTTCAGCAGAAATATATAAAGTGGGTTTACTAAGCTTCCCAAGCATTTGCAACGCTAAAGTGGATTTTCCAATACCCGGATTACCACCTAACAATATCAGGGAACCCGGCAATATTCCACCTCCTAGAACTCTATCCACCTCAGTAATGTGTGTCGGGATACGCTTGGTTGGGTTCTTTTGCAAGATCTCTTTTAATGGAGTAGATTCAGAGGGTGCTCTACTACTTGAATCCCGTTTCCTTTTAGATACTTTATATTCGCCTAGGGTACCCCACTCATTACAATTGGGACATTGACCATGCCATTTAGGATAATCGGTTCCGCAATTGGAACATAGATAAACAATAGCTATGTTAGCTTTATTCATCTTTAAAGTTAATGCCATTGATTTGATTATTAAACATTAACAAGTATTTTCAGGTAAACACCTCTCTATTTTAATATGCAGAAAAATTAATATATATCTTAAGTTATTGCACGGTTTGTTTTGTATTGATTGATTCTTTTTTTTTAATTTTGCAATAATTAATAGGAGTTTGCGATGAAAAAAAACGTTCCCTTTGTTAATTATCTCTCTTGTATTTCTTCTCTCATTTTTATTTATAAGCAATTGTGAAAATAACACACAAATTACCGAACCTAATCAACAATCGTTAGGAAGTATAAACCAACCATTGGATGAATTGGAAAAGGGTGTTAATAATCTAACTAAATCAGTCGAGGATGGTGGTAAGGATCCAAAATATTGTGGAAATGCAGAATTTCCAAAAAGTACAGAAATCACACATAACATGACTTATATTGAGTGTCAAGGTGGCAAAGATAAAAATGTTACAGCAACTTTTGTTGCACATCTATGGGCTAATTATGTTCCTAAATATCAACTACTTTATTGGCTAGCCTGTGGTAAACCTCAGAATCCCGGAATTCCAACATTGACAATTAGTAAATCTCAGCAAAACAATCACCCATATATAACATGGGGATTTAAATATTCTCATTATTATCGAGTGCAGAAAAAAATAAATAATGATAGCTGGACTGTCTTACCATTAATAGATAATTGTTGGGAAGGTGATGATTGTGGAGATAATGATGATTATGAAGATACAAGTGTATCTCTCTCAAATATAGAAAACAACTATTCTTATCGTGTTGCTTTAAAAATGTTTACTAGTGATTGCGGAGCCAATAGTAATGAGGTTACTTATAAACCGCCACCTGTTACTGTATATATTAGTGGACCAACCAATCTAACTTCAGGGCAAAGTGGTACTTTCACAGCTAATGCAAGTAATGGTGTTCCTTCAACATATACATATAGTTGGAGTAAATTTCAATATTGTAATGATAGGAGTCAATCTAGTGATTCAAAAACAGATGATGGATCAAGAAGCGTGCCTTGTGGATTCTGGGAATCAATTTCTGGTAATACCTCTACTGTTTATGTTTCCGGTTCTTTTCCTGAATTTCAGCTTAAAGTAACAGTAACAGACCAAAATGGTTCAGCTACTGATTATCATTTCGTTGATGTAATTTTGCCATAAAATATATTGGATAATATCAAATAGATGAATAGGAATATATTATTATATGTGTGTTTTCTGATTTTTGGCTTTACTTCCTCTTGTAAATTATGTGAAGAAGAACCTAAGTCTGTAGAAGTATATGGTTGTACTGATTCACTAGCAACTAATTACAATCCGGAAGCTACTATTGATGACGGTAGTTGTGAATACTGTGAAAAGGGTTCTGCCGCAATCCTGATAACAACTGATGGTGGTAAAAATTGGGATATAAGATGTTCACAAGAGAAGGTAGGAAGCATATCGGATATTTCAATAGTAGATTCTAATAATATATGGTTATGTACTTATCCAAATGATAATATAGCAAACGCTCAGATTTTGTGCACAGCTAATGGTGGCAGAACTTGGGCGCAACAATGTTTTTTTGAGAGCATTCACCCTACATTTATTTCTTTTGAATATATAGAGATGTTTGATTTGTACAATGGAATTGCTTTAGCCAATGATTGGAATAACTATGTACCAATGTTTCTCAAAACAACAGATGGTGGTATTAATTGGGAGAGGACAACAACCGAAGCAATTGGAATTTCAGGGGACATATGGCGTAGAGTGGATTTTGTTGATGTTAATATTGGGTATTTTTATGAATCATTAGTCAATCCACAAAAATTATATAAAACAACTGATTCAGGTATAACTTGGACTGAAACAAATTTTGATGGTCAAGCGCAAGTGTTAAAGTTTTTTAACGAGGATATAGGAATAGTTTTATATCACAATAAGATTTACAGAACGACAGACGGTAGTAATTCATGGACAACAATTGATACACCTCACATTGGATGGGGTATAGATATTGAATTTGCACCTGATGATCCAAGTAAAGTATGGATTACAAAATATAATAATTCTAATGATTTTTATTTTAGTGCAGATACAGGTAAAACATGGGTAACATGTTCAGCGCCAGGTGGATTGTTATCTAATAATACTTCAAGTATTTTAGCATGGTACGGTAGTAATCTGTATATTATTAATCAATCGGATTGTCAAAAATTTGAAACTGTAATGTTACCTAATGAGCACAATGGTATTAAAATTGGTTTTGAAGATAATTTTGATAGTGCTGATGATAATGTCATAGTAATACCCGGTCATATTTATTAGTATCACACAGTAATTGTAAGTTTACCTTAGTTATATAAGGGATTAATGATGTATAGAAGATTGTTTCTTTACTTTGCAGTTGTGACAATACTTTTAATTGTATCCTGTAAATTATGTGAAGAGGAACCAAAACCAATAGAAGTATATGGTTGCATGGATTCTACAGCAACTAATTATAATCCTGAAGCTACAATTGATGATGGTAGTTGTGATTATTGCGGAGAAGGCTCATCATTTTTACTTATTTCAACCGACGGTGGTGAAACCTGGGAATTTAATTGCCCTCAAGATATAAACTTTGAGGATGTAATTAAAATCTCAGTCATCGACTCAAATCATATATGGATTGCTAATAATAAAACACTTAATAATCCCAATGATCAAATTCTATTTAGCTCAGATAAAGGAAAAACCTGGGAAGTTCAGTTTACCTTTTCTAATCAGGATAGACGTGCCGGTTTAGCCTATATTAAGATGTTTGATATTAATAACGGTATTGCAGTGGCAGATTATTATGGAGCAGGAGTAGTTTTCTATACTACAAATGATGGTGGTGTAAATTGGACGCAAGTTCCAACACAACCCACTTCCGGAAGCTTAACAAATTCAAAAAAAGTTGACTTTATTGATATGAAAACCGGGTATTTTCTTAATACATTTATAGCACCACGGATTTTTTATGGAACTAAAAATCTTGGGGCTCCCTGGGATACAACACACTTTAAGACTGGTGTTTTATTGAAGTTTTTTAATGAAGATATTGGTTTGTTAGCGGATCATGGTAATATACATAGAACAATTGACGGTGGTGAAACCTGGCAGAAATTTCCTCAAGCATTTTTTAATGATACTTTTTTTGGTTATGGAATTCAATTCTCCAATATCACACCGAAAGATGTTTGGCTATTAGATAGTCAATATATACATTTTAGTAGTGATACAGGTCGCACTTGGATAAGTTATGATGTCCCACAATGGAATTATGATATGTATGTTTATAACAATAAATCCTGGGTAATTGGTGGTCCGACCCTACTATATAGTGAATCAGCCACAGGAGGAATATGGGATTATATATCTTATCCTAATCAACCTTTACCAATAAAAATGTTTCCTGAAGCAATAGGCGGTTACAAAGATGAAATAATAGTGATGACTGGGAGTTTTTAAGCGTCACGCAAAGTTAATACTGTGAAATGTTATAATAGAATATCTATATTAGTGAGGGATAGTGTAGTGATTGGTTAAAGGTTAAATGTGAACACACATTAGCACGTTAATACATCCCTTACCAGTCAGGACCGAGTGAAATATAATATTGCGGTCGTGATGTACCGTGTCCCCGTGAATAGTCCCATGCTGTATCAAGCCGTATTAGAAAATATCCAAGATTAATTTTCATACCTACACCAAACGAACTAATAATTGGACTTGCGTAACTGGGTAAGTCACCGTATTTATTTTCAAATACCGAGTTATTTGAAAATTCATTCGTATCATCCCAGGCGGCTCCTACATCAAAAAAGGCATGCCCTTGGATGTTCCCAAAAATTACTTTTAGCGGGAAACCTAAAGCTAAATATTGAATAAACGGAAATCGAAATTCAAAGTTTGCCATAGCGACATTCGTACCTCTTCTTTCAGCGTAGCGTGCACCCCTGATTGGCATTGCATAATTGGTAAAATATATATCTTTCAATAGATTATCATCATCGGATGATAATATTTCATAAGGAAACTGTGAGTTATCTTTTGTTCCGTATGTCTCACCGCGCCCAAATAACCAGACCGGTAATCCACCAAGAAAGAATTTTTGGGAATCTCTACCAAAGCTTGAACCTAACATTACCCGAGTCGCAAATGTATAGTATCGACCTAATCGAAAATATCTTCGCGCATCCAACTGTAAAGTCGCAAACTGTATACCATTTTCACTAATGGACGGACTGCCGGTTAGACTTAACTCCTGTCTAAAACCATCAATTGGCCCGGTATATCCCCAAGCAGCATTATCCATAACCCAACTCATAGAAGGCAAGACTGTACTTAGCTCTTCTGATCCCACATCAATATATTTGCCAGTATATAAATCCTGAACCCACTCATTGTAGGTAATACGATATAACGATATCCCCAAATCAATTCTACTAAAGCGATTAAACGGTCGCGACGCATAGGTTCCAATTCCATATCTGCGAAGGCGGGCTATACCATAATAGCCTGTCGAATAAAAATCTGCTGTTTGCGAGGCAGTTAAATAAAAATCAGTACGGTTTTTTAAGTACGCATACGACAATAAATAATCGCTATTTTCAAGGGTTAACTGCATTTCGGTGCCTACATAAATCCTATGATCACCTAAAATGTCGCTCCAAGCAAAATAGGTCATACCCTGCGCACCAAAAATATTATCGAAAACCATATTCCCACTGACAAGATCTAATGTAAAATTGGTTTTATACACTTGTGGTAAATATTCTGAAATTTGTCTTTCGGTATCCATCGAGTCAAATTCTGATGTTTCAATATCTGTTAGTGCTTTATTATAACGTTCATATTGCGGACTGAATATAATCTTAGAATAATCTCCGACATCATTGACTTCCACTTGCTTCTCTCTAATTTTATCTCGTCGCAGGTCAGTAAAAGATTCATCTGCTGTTTTTTTGCTTGCTAAAAAATTAGTGATTGGAATTTCTTTCTCATCAAGTGCAAATGGATTTGTAAGTGAAAAAATGTCCCAGCCGCGTTTTTCATAACCACTGAATATCAATGTTTTATCATCTTTTGAAAGACTTAATTGCTGAATACCGGTAATAATATTTGTTAGTGCCTTAGATTCGTTTGTGTCCAAATCTAGCATATGAATATTCCACACACCGTTTTTATCCGCAGTATATAACAATTTATTTTCATGATTAGCCCAAACCGGATAATTTTCACTATACTCCGTATCAGTCAGACGCGTAATATTTTTGGATGTTAGATCAATTGAATAAATGTCAGTTTGAGAATAATCATATTCAAACATTTTAAAGTTGCTCGATATAGTTGAATCTGATTTATCAATATAACTACCGCGGTCAGAAATGAATGTTATGCTCTTGCTGTCATTGCTCCATGTGGGCTCAGAATCAGAAAAAATATCTTCGGTTAAATTCGTAATTTTCTGAGTATCAATATCCAATAAGTATATATCACTTGCCTTTCCTTGGTTACCGACAAATGCCAAACTTTTACCGTCAGGGCTCCAGGATGCTGTAAAAAGGCCGTCCATTTTGAATGATATTGTTTCAACTTCCTCCGTTTCCACGTCAATTAAATGAAAAGCGTCAAGTCCGCCCGCTTTGGCAGCGATGACAATTCTGCGACTATCCGGTGACCAAGAAATACCGGGTTGTAACCACTTGAGTTCCTCAAACTTCATGGTACGGTTGCCTTTAATAAGTCTTTTAATTTGCTTGCCGGTGTGAGCATCTATTAAAAATATATCAGCATACATTGAACGGTCTGATAATATCGCTATTTTGCTGCCATCCGGAGAGATCGAAGGTGAAATATTATAGAAATTCTTTAACTTTTCATGATCTGTTAACCGCGTTGCAATATCCTCAAGTGCGTCTCTACCGGTGATATCAGGCCAATATTCTTTTTTTACATAAGCCTGCCACTGTTCTGTCAGATCTTTAAAATCCATGCCTAAGGCTTTTTCGAAACCCCGTTCAGCACTCTGCGTCTTTTTCATTGCAAGATAAATATCACCAATCTTCTCCCGACCATATTTTTCAGCAATGAATCGCATAACGGACTGTCCACCCTTATAAGCCATATAATATTCTAATTCTCGTACACTTGGGATATAATCATTCACGGTCATATCTCTGATAACCATATCAGACTTCGTATCCCAATTCAATGATAAATATTCACAAGTACCTTCACTCACCCAAAGTGGCATTCGCAGTAGCTGCGCTCCGGAAACTATACTTTGTACGTTTCCACCGTACACCATGTCGTTTACAACGGCATGCACTAATTCGTGATGGATAACATGGCGAAATTGTTCATAGGAACCTTCAAAAGGAATAACTACTCGATTTTTGAACAGTTCGGTGACACCACCAATTCCCTCCGAAAGATAACTATAAGTAACATTTGTCTGCTGAAAATCCTTGTGTGAATTATAAACTATAATTGATACCGGTTTTTTTAAATTCCATCGAAAATGTTTAGATATTTGCTCATAGGCATCCTCCGCGACATCGGCCGTGAATTCCGCTAACTCGATATCTTCAGTATAATAGTATACATCAAAATGGGGAGCTTTGATGAATTTCCAATCGAAATTTTCGTACTGAACCTTGTTTTGTCCAAAGGATTGCCCCCAAACAGTCTGTAATAATATTATCAGTGTAAATAGTATATTTCTCATAGTTTGTAATAAATATTTCATATCATAAATTAATTAGACACTTGTAAAGTAGAATAGATTAATAGCAATTTTTGTCACATGCAAGATAAAACAACATTTTATTTGCCAATTCTATCTGAGGAAAGTAAATTTTTCTATGCAGCTACCGCTTTATTTTATTTCAGACGTCCACTTAATGCTTAAATCCTCTATTAATGAAGACGAAAAAATCACCAAATTGTTCCAATTTTTTGATTTTATATCAAATACCGGTGGTACATTGATAATCGGCGGCGATCTGTTTGATTTCTATTATGAATATCCGCATGTAATTCCAAAACAGTATTTTGAAGTATATACTGCCATCTCCCAATTGAGCAAATCTGGTGTTGAAATACATTATCTACTTGGGAATCACGATTATTGGACAATTGATTTTTTATCGGACAAATTAAACATGAAAATCCACAAAGATGATATGGATTTTAAATTAAACGGTAAAAAGTTTCATTTAACGCATGGGGATGGATTGCTTTCTTGGGAACGCGGTTACCGTATTGTAAAAAAAATACTGCATAATGGTTTTTTTATTTGGCTATTCCGCTGGCTGCACCCAACTCTCGGATATCGGTTTGCAGAATGGGTAGCAAGCCGCAGTCGACATTTAGAACATAGTGACGAGCATAATGAAAAAGTGCAAAAAGAACTTATCCGCGTCGCCACACCATTAATTGAAAATAGCATCGATTATTTCCTAACCGGACATTACCACCAACATACCGAAAAGAAAATAGGGAACGGGAAATTGATCGTTTTAGGGGATTGGTTTAAGAACTATTCTTATGCTGTTTTCGATGGGAAAGAGTTGGATTTGAAGAAGTTTAAATAGTCGTTAGAATAATAAATATATTTTGCTCATTATTGCTTTAATCAAACCATACTTTCAACACATAATATTTAACAAAAAAGAAATAATATTATCGGAGTTAGTGCACAATTTATGCCGACTTATCAAAAATTAGTAGAAGTAGGTTCAAAACTTATTGCCAAACATATTTTGCTCAAATATGGTCTTAATTTATCACCAGTGTATAGGCGCAGCACCGGCAAATTAATTTATGTTTCGAAAGATTTGATGAACATAAAAATCAAAATTCCACTCAGTTACAAAAACAGAAACTATATAAATTCAATTTTTGGGGGCAGCATGTTTTCCGCCGCTGATCCGATCCTGATGATACAACTGATAAATTTATTGGGAAACGATTATGTTGTATGGGATAAATCGGCCACAATCTCTTTTAAACGTCCGGCAAGAGAAACACTTTATGCCGAATATAGTTATTCTCAGGAAGAGCTTGATGATATTAAGAACAGAATAAAGAACAAGCACGAAATAGAAATTATAAAAACCGCGGTACTCACTGATAAAGCTAAAACTAAAATCTATAGCGAAATAACTAAAACCATATATATTGCAGATAAATCATTTTATAAAAAGAAAAAAAGTGTCAATCACTCAGGTTAAAATTACATACCCCATTTGACTTGTATTTTTTCTTGGTTATAGTTTTTATATCATCCCGCTCCACCCAGCTAATTTTACCATAATAGCATTTTGGGCATGCATACGGTTTTCCGCTTGGTCAAATACAATTGAATAGTCTGCTTCCATCACTCCATCGGTAACTTCTCTACCACGTTCTGCCGGTAAGCAGTGCATAAAATAGGTGTTCTTTCCAGTTAATTTCATAATGTTTTCATTAATCTGAAAATCAGCGAACAGTTTTTCGCGCGTTTCCGCTTCGTCCTTTTGTCCCATAGATGCCCAAACGTCGGTGTAAATTACATCCGCGTCTTTTACAGCTGATTTTAGATCATGAGTAATAGTAATATCGGAGATACCGACTTCACGAGCAGATGTAACTGTATCTTTATCCGGTTCAAATCCTTCAGGGCAGGCACAGACAAAGTCTAAGGATAATCGTTCCGCCAACCTTAACCAGGAGTGCACTATATTATTTCCATCGCCTACATAAACGATTTTTGGTTCATCTAAATTACCGCGATGTTCTAAAATAGTAAGTATATCGGCCATTATTTGACAGGGGTGATTATAATCTGTTAGGCCGTTAACGACCGGAATTGAGGAATGCTCTGCTAATTCCAACATATATTTATGCTCAAATAAACGCGCCATGATAATATCATTATACCGGCTGAAAACTCTTGCAATGTCTTTAACTGCTTCCCGCTTTCCGATGCCGATATCATTTGGCCCCAAATACAGCGCATGTCCGCCCATCCAGGTAAATCCGGTTTCGAACGAAACTCGGGTTCGCGCCGACGGCTTTGCAAATATCATTGCCAAAGACCGATCTTTAAATACTCGATGTTTTTCTTTTTTATGGAATTTCTCTTTTAACTCACGTGCCAATTCTAAGGTATCGAGAATTTCTTCAGTTGTAAAATCGGTAATATGTATAAAATCTCTTTTCATTATTGCTCCAACAAATATCAATTATTATAGAATGTATCTGCTCAAATCTTCGTCTTTGGCAATTCCTTCTAGTTTTTCCTCTACTAAAGATTTAGTAATTGTAATATTTTTTTGTTTTATGCCCGCATGTTCAAACATGTAGTCATCCAACAGAGTCGTCATTATGGTGTGCAACCGTCTCGCTCCGATATTTTCCATTTTATTGTTCACCTCTGTAGCAATTTCGGCAATTGCCTTAATAGCCGATTTATCGAACTCCAAGTCCATTTTTTCAGCTGCTAATAATGCGGTATATTGCTTTATCAGGGCTGATTTTGGATGTGTTAATATTTTAATAAAATCCGAGGTGGAAAGCTTATCCATTTCAACTCGTATTGGAAATCTTCCCTGTAGTTCCGGTATCATATCTGAGGGCGTAGCAACATGAAAAGCACCGGCTGCAATAAATAAAATATGATCAGATTTAATGGATCCGTATTTAGTCGGTACTGTACTGCCTTCTACGATTGGCAATAAATCTCGCTGAACTCCCTCGCGACTTACATCCGGTCCTGAAGAATTGCCATTACCAACGACTTTATCGATTTCATCGAGAAATACGATTCCATTATTCTCAACATTTTCTTTTGCAATACGCACTAATTCGTCTTGATCAATCAGCTTTTGGGCTTCCGATTCAATTAAATAACCACGGGCATCTTTAACTTTCATCTTGCGACTTCTTTTACGTCCCGGCATAACATTTGCAAGCATATCTTTGATATTTGAACCAATATCTTCCATTCCCATTGGACCAAAAACCTGCATCCCGACCGGCATTGAGTCTTGTTTTACTTCAAGCGACACCTCTTTATCCTCAAAATCGCCATTCTTAAGTTTTTTCAGCATACTGGTGCGAGTGCGTTCACTGCGCTCCTCTTCTTCGGGTGTCCGATTACGGTTCTTACGATTTTCATCCGGAAAAAGTAAATCAATTAAACGTTCTTGAGCCCTCTCATAGGCTCGATCTGAAACGGCTTTTTGTTTTTCCATGCGTACCATATTAACTGATATATCAGTTAAATCCCGAATAATCGATTCCACATCACGGCCAACATAACCAACTTCAGTAAATTTGCTTGCTTCAATTTTAATGAACGGTGCATTGGCAAGATTTGCCAAGCGTCTTGCAATTTCAGTTTTACCGACTCCCGTAGGACCAATCAATATTATATTATTGGGCAGTATCTCATCACGCATAGCGACAGGTACTTGTTGTCTGCGCCATCGGTTACGTAAAGCGATTGCAACTGCCCGCTTAGCCTTACCTTGACCTACAATATACTTATTTAATTCGCGCACAATTTGGCGCGGTGTTAATTCTTGCTTCATCCTTCCATTACCGTAATTGAATCATTGGTGTAAATACATAATTCCGATGCAATTTTTAGTGATTCTTGAACAATTTCAAATGCTGTTTTCGAAGTATTATTAAATAAAGCGGTTGCAGCTGCTTGGGCAAAACCGCCTCCTGAACCGATAGCGATAATTGGCCCATCCGGTTCAATTACATTACCATCCCCGGAAACGATAAAACTGCTTCTCTTGTCCATTAATGCTAATAGAGCATCTAAATGGCGCAGATATTTATCAGTACGCCAGTCCTTCGCTAACTCGACAACTGAACGTTTCAAGTCACCATCATACTCATCTAATTTATTCTCAAACTTTTCAAACAACGTTAGTGCATCAGCTGCTGCGCCGGCAAATCCTCCTAAAACATTCCCTTTGGATGTTTCAAATTGTCGGACTTTAACAGCTTTCTGTTTTAGTGCCATATCGCCAAAAGTGACTTGACCGTCACCACCTAAGGCGATTTTGTTCTTTTTGCGGACACCTAAAATTGTTGTCGATTTAATTATTAACTTTTCCAATTTATATTCCTATTTTATCATCAACTCAAATAATTTTGAATCAGCCGGTAGGACAAGCGTAGTATTAGTATCTATAACACTCTTATAAGTTTCTAAAGTTCTAAGAAACTCATAAAAAGATGGATCGGCAGAATATACTTTTGCGTATATCCCCAGAGCTGTAGCTTCACCTTTACCACGAGTTTCCTCGGCGGATTTATACGCATCGGCAAGAATTATTGTTTTCTCTTTCTCGGTGCTGGCAATTATTTTTTGTGATTCTTCATCTCCCTCTGAACGATATTGATTCGCTTGTCTTTCCCGTTCAGCTTGCATCCGTGCATAGATGGAAGCTTCATTTTCTTCAGGCAAATCGACACGTTTAATTCTAACATCAATAACTTCTATTCCATACGGCAAAGTTGATTCATAACTTGCTTTGGTCACTGCCTCCATGATCTTTTCACGATTGTCGGTTATAATTTCCTGCATATTATGCAATCCAAGTTCGCGTCGAATTTCAGAATATACAATGTCATCCAAACGCGTTACCGCGTTAGGTATAGCTTGCAAAGTCTGCATAAATAGTAATGGATCAACAATTTTCCAACGCACATAATTATCAACAATTAATGTTTTTTTATCTGTGCTTAAGACTTCAGCAGGTTGAACATCATATTCCAACAATCTATTATCAAAAAATACAGCATTTTGAATTGGTGCAGGCAGTTTTAAATGCAATCCGGGGGTTTGAATTGTTCGAATTGGTTTACCAAATTGCAAGATTACGACTTGCTCTGTTACGTCAACTTTAAAAATTGTTGTCAATAAGAGAAGAGCAATTATGACTATTATTATGATTGTTAATTTTTTCATTATCCGTCTCCTATTGTCCGCTTAAATTGAGTAAGTTTAACAAATTGCCGTCTTTATCATTTGGGACAATATATTTTTTCACCCCTGGTAAAATCTCTTCCATGGCTTCCAAATATAATCTTTTCCTAGTTACATCTTTCGCTTTGCGATATTCTGTTAACATCGCACTAAATTTTGCTACATCACCTTCTGCTCTCTTGATCCGAGCCTCTTGAAAACCCTCCGCTTCTCTTAACATAGCTTGAGCTTCTCCACGAGCTTTTGGAATAACATCGTTGCGATAGCCTTGCGCTTCATTGATCTTTCGGTTTTTATCTTCTTTAGCCGATGCAACGTCCTTAAATGCGGCCTCAACCTGTTTGGGTGGTGCAACCGATTGAAGTTGAACGGCGACAATTAATATTCCGGTTTCATATTTATCCAAAATTTGTTGCATTAATGTTTGGGTTTCTTCTTGAATTTGGAATTTACCGGTTGTTAATGCTTCATCAATGGTATGCTGACCAATTACTGTGCGCAAAGCTGATTCAGACACTTCTCTCATTGTAAGCTCAGGGCCTACAAAATTGAATAAATAATTCTCAGCTTCCTTGATTTTATATTGAACAATCAATTCAGCATCAACTATATTTTCATCTCCTGTAAGCATTAAGCTTTCATTTTCCACTTTTCTAAATTGCTGATTACCTATATGACGGAACCCTACTTCAGATCGTTTTACTTCGGTTACTTTTGGAGTGTCAACTTGTTCTATCGGGAAAGGTAAATGATAACGTAAACCCGATTGTGCAACTCTGGTTACTTTTCCAAAAGTCCTAACTACACCGACTTCATCTGGACCAACACTATATATCCCGGTTATTAACCACAGAAATACTATTGCTCCAATTATTGGAATAAGTCCCAACGATGCTAATTTTTCTGGGATAATAAATTCGGTATTGCCAAAAACTATTCTACGACCTGCCATAATTTCTCCTTATTATTTCAATTCCCGTCTTAACCGAGCTACAGGGAAATTCAACTGTTCGCGGTATTTTGCAACGGTCCGACGAGCAATATTATATCCCGCCGCTTGTAATTTTTCAGTTAATTTTTCATCATTAAAGGGCTTCTTCTTATTCTCGTTCTCAATGATATCTTTCAAGACCTGCTTAATCAGATTTGTACTGATTACCTCGCCTGATTGTTTCGTAGCTCCTTCAGTAAAAAATGATTTTAGTTCAAATAATCCAAAAGATGTATCCACATATTTCCCTCTTGTAGATCTGCTAATCGTAGAGATATCCATTTCAATTTCTTCAGCTATATCTTGTAGTTTCATTGGATTTAGATCTTTTGTTTCCCCAGTAAAAAATTGCGGTTGTTTATCTATGATTGCTTTCATAACTCGGATCAATGTATTGCGACGCTGTTTTATGGCTTCAATGAACCAATTAGCGGAATCAGATTGTTCCTTTAAATATTTTCGTGCATCTGTCGATAGATGGGCGCTTTCTTCTAATAAACCCATATAGTCCGGACTAATTTGCAGCTCGGGTAAACCTGAATCATAGGTCTGAATGCTCCAGTCTCCATCGCGTTCTGTCACTAGTAAATCAGGAATCACAACTTCATCTTTGCTTATGATTTTGCCCTCTCCGGGACGTGGATTCAAATGGATTATAATTCCTTTAGCTTCCGCTAATTCATCTTCTGTGCACCCGAGTTTTTTTTGTAATGCTTCATAACGCTTATTGCTAAAATCATCCAAATATTCAGATACAATACGATAGGCTAATGTATCTTTTTTATCTTCCAACTGAATCAATAAACATTCTCTTAAATTACGTGAGGCAATTCCGAGCGGATCTAAGTGCTGAACAAATTTCAGGACTTTCTCAACTTTTTCTACTTCAGTATTTAATCGATCAGCAATTAAGGATAACTCAACTGTGAAATATCCACGATCATCCAAATTCCACAAAATTTCTTCAGCTATAATATGCTCGATTTCAGTTAATCCGTAAATATCCAGCTGACCAATTAACTCTTCAATAAAATCTAGCTGATACTGTTGGGGCAAATCTTTACTATCAGGAGAATATTGAAATAATGTTACCGGCTCGGGTTCGTCTGCATCAAAAGAAATATCTATTGAATCGCTATCTGTATCATCCGCAGATATTGATATGTCATCTTCGCGCGGGACCTCTTCTAATACTGGGTTTGTTTCCAATTCATTTAATATTTTTTGCTCAAGATTTACGATATTTAGCTGCAATAACTTGGCTAACAATATTTGACGCGGAGCCAATATTTGTTTTTGTACTTGCTTTTGCTGAAGTCTTTGCATCAGAGCTGAAACCTTTGTCCAAGATATAAACGGCGTACCTCTTTATCTCCCGCCAACTCGCTTGATGTACCGGATTTGAGAATCCTTCCTTCATATAATAAATATGATCTGTCGGTAATGGATAATGTTTCACGAACATTATGGTCGGTTATCAGTACACCAATATCCCGGTTCTTTAACGAATGTACAATAGATTGGATATCCTCAACGGCAATTGGATCAATACCCGCAAATGGTTCGTCGAGTAATATAAAGTCTGGATTTAGTGCTAAAGTTCTACAAATTTCCACTCTGCGCCGCTCACCGCCGGATAAATTATATCCTTTATTTTTTCTGATATGCTTAATCGTCAAATCTTCTAATAATTTCTCAATGGTTTGTTCTATTTCATCTTTCTTAGCATTTGTCATTTCCAAAACCAATCGAATATTGTCTTCAACAGTAAGTTTCCCAAAAATAGAAGGTTCCTGCGAAAGATAGCCCAATCCTAACCGAGAACGCTTATACATTGCTAAATTTGTAATATCTTTATTGTCGAGGGATATATAACCTTTTGATGGTTTAATCATCCCGGTAATCATATAAAAAGTCGTCGTCTTCCCTGCTCCATTAGGACCAAGCAAACCAACAATTTCGCCCTTGCGAACTTCAATACTTACGTCATTTACTACCCAACGTTTTCCGTATTGCTTAAATAAAGATGTTGTCTTTAACCCGGTATGATTCTTCATCTGCTGGTAACTCCGCGTGGTTTTAATATTTTCCACCGTTCCAGGTTTACATCGGATTCAAATCCGAGCCCATAGAGTGTATCATTTACTTCGGTAGTTATCATAACCGAATCATTAGTAAATATTATTTCCCTAGAATTGTCCCAAGAAAGGGTATCGGTATAGAGTGTTATGCCGCTGTCGGACATAACAGTGATGTTGTCAATTGCTTGCAGAAAGTTTGAGCGTTCATTGATCTCAGCCTTGTCAGCCAATAGTTTTGACATATGCTTTTCTCTCGCATCAAAGAAATCTATTTGAACATTATCTTTTAAGGATATAAACATTTTATCACTATACTGTTCAAGATAATCAGCTTTGATATCAGCCCGTTTTAATCCTGCATTGGTAATGGTGATCCTTACTTCCCAACTTTCCTGATCAGGTCTTTCAGTAAAATCGTCATTATTTTCATCATTAACGATTGGAGTACTGCAACCAATAAAAAATGACACAACTATAAAAAGCATTATCGATATATAAGTGTTTTTATTCATTATTTTGAATTAACAAATATTTTCTCTTTTACTATCTGTAATGCTTCTTCATATCTGCCTTGTGTCGTCAATATCCAATCTATTGCTTCACGAAATGCTCCATTACCGCCTTCTTTGTTGGTTACAAATAAGGCGATTTCTTTCACTAAATCAACAGCATTTTGCACTGCAATTGGTACTCCAACCTGGGACATTACCGGCAAATCGATAATATCGTCACCTATATACGCTATTTCATCATCCTTCAAATTATACTTCTTCTTCAACTCAAGATATGGTTCAATTTTATCAAGGGTCCCATTATAAACATCTTCAATGCGTAATTCTTTGGCTCTTATTTCTGTTGCTTTTGAGTATCTGCCTGAAATAAGTGCAATTTTAATATTTACTGCGCGTGCTACGGCGACTCCGGATCCATCGGTTACGTTAAATTTTTTAAATTCGTCTCCATTATCACTTTTAAAAACAGCACCATCAGTTAAGACACCATCAACATCTGATATTATAAACTTAATCCGCGATACTTTTTCTTTTACCGACTTATCCATTATCTCTTACTACTCCATGTATCCGTTTTACATTCATTAATAATTTTTCTAATTGATCCAATGGCCACTGGGTTTCAGAATCGGACTTGGCATTCTCAACATCATCATGCACCTCCAAGAAAATTCCATTACAGCCGGCTGCAACGGCTGCATTTACCATAATTGGAATATATTTCCTTAAGCCACCAGTAATTTCCCCCATATTCCCCGGTATTTGAGCACTATGGGTACCATCAAAGATCACCGGGTATCCGGTATCCTCCTGCATAATTGGTATAGAACGAATGTCTGTAACCAAACTATCGAAACCAAATGTGTTTCCTCTTTCAGTAATTAATATTTGCTGATTGCCGGTACTTTCAACTTTTTCGACTATATGTTTTACTTTCCAAGGTGATAAAAATTGTCCCTTTTTAATATTAATCGGTTTGCCAGTGTTACCGGCAGCAATTAATAGATCGGTTTGCCGGCATAGAAAAGCCGGGATTTGGATTATATCAGCAACCTCGGCAATAGCCCCAGCTTGCACTGACAAATGAATATCAGTAATAATGGGGACATTAAATTCCTTTTTTATATCATTCAATATCCGCAACCCTTCGTCAATACCGGGACCTCTAAAAGATGAAACCGCCGTGCGGTTAGCTTTATCAAATGAACTTTTAAAAATAAATGGTATCGAAAGTTTATCGGTAATATTCATTAACTCCGAAACCATCTTAATCGAATGTTCACGACTTTCGATTACGCAAGGTCCACCGATCAGCGGTAAACTTTTACCGCCGAAAGAAATTGTTTCGGTTATATTAATAGTTTTCAAATTTAGATTATTTTTTAGGTGTGAAATTTACGGCAGCTTTGACAAAATCGCGAAATAAAGGATGCGCCTGATTTACACGACTTTTTAATTCAGGATGAAATTGTGTAGCTATAAACCAAGGATGGTTTTCCAATTCAATTATCTCCACCAAATTTAATTCATTATTTACACCGGAAATGATTAAACCATTCTTCTCTAAACGCTTCCTATAACGATTATTTACTTCCCACCTGTGCCGATGGCGTTCAGAAGTTTGACTTTTATTATAAGATGAAAATGTTTTAGTTCCACGTTTAATTTCGCAATCATAGGCTCCTAACCGCATGGTTCCACCCTTAGCTTTGATTGCTCTTTGTGATTCCATCAGATCAATGACCGGAAATTTGGTATCTTTTTCAAATTCAGTACTATTGGCTCCACTTAGTTTGCATACATTGCGTGCGAATTCAATTACGGCACACTGTAATCCAAGACAGATGCCTAAAAACGGAATCTTATTGGTCCTCGCAAATTCACAAACTTTAATTTTGCCCTCGGCACCGCGTGGACCAAAACCGGGCAAGAGCAAAATCCCGTCAATATCTATAAGTGATTTATTGATTTTAGACTCACTACTAAGTTTATCTGTTTGAATCCATTTTAAATTTATCCGAGCATCATTTTCAACTCCGGCGTGGATAAACGCTTCCATAACACTTTTGTAGGCATCCGGCAGTTCGATATATTTGCCGCACATTGCAATATTTACTTCATGCTTAGGATTATTATACCGCAGCATAAATTTTTTCAATTTTTCCACTTGCGGTAACCGATTTAGCTGTAACCGTTCAGAGATTAACTTTCCTACGCCTTGTTTATGAAGTGCTAAAGGAACTTCGTAAATACTATCAACTTCGTAGCCTTCGATCACATTGGCAGGTGCCACATTACAAAATAGCGCAATCTTATCGATAACTTCTTGGGTAATAGAACGTTCTGTTCTACAAAGTATGATATCGGGCGATAGGCCTATTTCCCGCAATTTCATAACAGAGTGTTGAGTGGGTTTGGTCTTTAATTCTTCACTTGCTTTAATATATGGAACAAGCGTTAAATGTACTATCAAGTGGTTGTGATAGCCTAATTCAACAGTTAATTGCCTTATTGCCTCTAAAAATGGCAAACTTTCAATGTCGCCAACCGTACCGCCGACTTCACAGATTACTACATCATATTGATTATTCAGATTAACAGCTTTTATACGTCTTTTTAATTCATCCGTTACATGGGGTATGACCTGAACCGTTGCCCCAAGATAATCTCCCGCCCGTTCTTTATCTAATACAGAGCTATAAACTTGTCCGGCTGTAGCGTTATTAAAAGAACTCATGTTTTCATCGATAAATCTTTCGTAGTGCCCAAGATCCAAGTCAGTTTCGGAGCCATCATCCAAAACGAATACTTCTCCATGCTGAAAAGGATTCATAGTGCCGGGATCGACATTTAAATACGGATCCAGTTTTAAAATTGTTACACGCAAACCGGAACTTTTTAATAAATAACCAATCGATGCTGCTGCTATCCCTTTTCCTAATCCGGAGATCACACCACCTAATACAAATATATATTTTGTCTGTTTTTTCTTTGCCATTTTAAATATCTAATTGTTCTAAATCTTGTTGGGCGTCCACTCCTCTGTACGGAAAATCGCATAGCGCAATTCGAATTGTGATTCCATTGTCTAAAGCTCTTAATTGCTCCAAGTTCAGTTCTTTTTCATTCTCAGATTGCTCTAATTTAGTAAATTTATTAAGCATCTCTTTGCGATATCCGTATATACCAATATGGTGGTAAAATTCTTTTGAATAGTCTGTAATAGTCCTAAAGAACCCCTCAGCATTTTGATTTTTATCTAGCACAACCTTTACTGAGTTCGGATTTGAGATATCTTCATCATTTATCACAGTACTCGCCAAAGTAGCCATATCCACATTAACATCATCAAAGAGAGACACCAAATCATCAATCATTTGAGGATCAAGCATCGGTTCATCGCCTTGAATATTAATAATAACATCGGCATCAATATATTCCACGGCTTCTGCGATCCGGTCTGTACCTGACTGATGATTTTTAGATGTCATTATAACTTCTACATTATATCGCTTTAATGCTTCTACAGTTTCTAAAGAATCAACTGCAATTATTATCCTGTCTAATTTTTTTGATTTTATTGCACGATCATAGACGTGCATTATCATCGGTTTATTACGAATGGGGAAAAGTATCTTACGGGGGAAGCGGGTCGATTCCAAACGAGCAGGAATGACTCCGATAACCACTATCGGATTTCTCCAAAGATATTTATTATATATTTATTCGTCATTATTTTTACTAATGGTAACACAAAATTATTGGATGTTTAGACCAAATACAAGTAAAAGGACAAGCAATTTAATATTGATATAATTGTAACTTTGCCACTATTATATTAGCGAAAATGGAAAAAGTCGAATATTTCACAATAGAAAATATTAGCCGAAAGGCTGAACAAACATATCAAAAATTAGGTGGTCAGTTTGATCTGCACAAAGATGAATTAATCTCGCAAAAGTCAGCTTTATTGATTCTTGATATGCAAAAGTTTTTCCATGATAAAAATTCTCATGCTTTTGTCCCCAGTGCAAAAGCAATAATCAAACCGATTTTGGCCCTAGCTAATTTGTATATAAGAAATAATCTTCCCATAATCACCACTAAGCATTTAAATACCAAAAATGATGCTAAACAAATGGACGTTTGGTGGCGTGATATTCTTACGGAAGATAATGAATACAGCCGATTGATAACTGAATTTGATATTCCCGAAGCCAAATTAATTGTTAAATCTCAATATGATGCATTTTATGATACAAATCTTAATCAAATTCTGCGCAAGAACAATATTGAACAATTAATTATTACCGGTGTTATGACACATTTATGCTGTGAGACAACTGCTCGATCAGCATTTGTTCGGGGATATAATGTGTTTTTTCCAATTGATGGAACTGCCACATATAATAAAGATTTTCACCTCTCGACCCTTATGAATCTTGGGCACGGATTTGCAAATATCACGACAATAAATAAATTAATCCAATCATTAAATGATCGATAAAATTTCAGATGTAATTATTGTTGGCGCGGGACCCGCAGGTATTGCTTGTGCTATACAATTAAATCGCTACAAAATTGACTCTATAATATTTGAAATGGATGTGATTGGCGGATTAATCAAAAATGCAAATTTCATTGAAAACTTTATTGGCTTTCCAAATGGAATCAGCGGTAAAAAATTCATCCAACTATTAAATAAACAATCTAAAAATAATACGCTAAATATTATATATGAAACTGTTGAGGATGTTAAATACATTGAAAATTCGTTCATTGTATATACAAATAAAGGAAAATATCATTCAAAAATATTAGTTATCGCGAGCGGAACAAAGCCAATAATTCCAAAGTCACCGATCATTTCTGACAATGTTAAGGATAAAGTGTTTTTTGATGTATTCAAATTAGGACAAGTAAAGAACGATAATATTACAATAATTGGCGCCGGTGATTGCGCATTTGATTATGCCTTAAATCTTAGTCATAATAATAAAGTTAGTATCTTGAATCGTGGTAATAAAGTAAAAGCCCTGCCAATTTTATATGAACGAATTTTAAAGCATAAGAATATCAAATATTTTAAAAATACCTCTATTAATAAAATTAATCTAAAAAATGAAAAACTTCAGCTTGTTTGTAATCCAATAAACGATTCACTATTAACTGATTACCTTTTAATTGCGATAGGTCGCGAACCCAATCTTGATTTTATAAATATAGATATACTTAATAATCCTAATCTTTTCCTAGTTGGAGATGTAAATAATGGGCAATTTAGGCAGGCATCTATTGCAATTGGCGATGGAACTTTTACTGCAATGAAGATTAATAATACCTTAAATAAATAATTATAATGAAAGTAATTGCAAAAACCGGAAACGATAAATTAGCGACAGTATATGTGGCAGAAACAGAAAACGGTAAACTGGTTGAATTCGTAGAATCGGTGCCGCCGCCCTATACACTCGATCAAAAATGGGTCTTGATAATTTCAACATTATTCGGCTGTCCAATAAAGTGCAATTTTTGTGATGCAGGCAGTTTTTACAATGGCAAACCGACCAAAGATGAATTGTTATTTCAAATTGATTATTTAATTAAAAATCGGTTTGGCGGTAAAAGTGTTCCATCTGAAAAATTTAAAATTCAGTTCTCTCGTATGGGGGAACCCACACTTAATCCGGCAGTTTTAGATGCATTGAAGGAAATTCCAACACGATACGATGCTCCCGGGCTTTATCCTTCTTTGTCAACAATTGCTCCAAAGGGTTCAGAGAAATTCCTCAGTGAGTTAATCAATATAAAAAATGAGCTATACCAAGACCGCTTTCAGTTCCAATTTTCTGTACATACTACCGACCTTGAACAAAGGAAATGGTTGATACCGGTTAAAACTTGGGATTTCGAACAAATGGCACAATTTGGAGAAAAATTCCATCGGGGGAGTGAACAAAAGATTACTCTAAATTTTGCGCTTTCAAATGAATCAATTGTTGATCCAAAAGTTTTGCTACAATATTTTAATCCTGAGGATTTTCTAATTAAGATAACTCCCGTAAATCCTACCTACAAAGCATTAGAAAATAGTTTGGAATCGACTATCTCTGAATCATCAGAACAGTACCAATTAATTGACGAGTTAAAAGAAGCGGGCTACCAAGTTATTATTAGTATTGGCGATCTAACTGAAAATGAAATTGGTAGTAATTGCGGGCAACACGTTATGAATTATATCAAAAACAATATTAAGCTAAAAAATAGCTACACTTATCCTTTGCAGACTTCTCTGAGTTAATAATTTATTCGTAGCGCAACGCTTCGATGGGATCCAGCTTGGCAGCTTTGTACGCCGGATAGATACCAAAACCAATACCAATTACTGAGCAAACAACCAAACCTATAATTGCCCAATCAAAGGGAATTTTAGCCGGAAAGTTTAACAAACTGCCTACAAGGTTACCTGCACCAATTCCAAGAATAACTCCGGCGATACCGCCAAATTCGCTTAAAAATACTGCTTCGGCTAAAAATTGGGTTAGAATATCTCTCCGTGTTGCGCCAATTGCTTTTCGTATTCCAATTTCTTTAATACGTTCGGTAACAGAAACTAACATGATATTCATAATGCCGATACCGGCTACAACCAAGGCAATCACACTTACCGCAAAAGCAAATAATTTTACACCGGCAGTAAAACCGCTAAAGGTCTCAATAAGCTCAGCGCTTGATGACACTTCAAAATCGTTCTCTGCCCCCGGCGGGACTTGCCTTATTGAACGGAGGATACCAATTGCTTCATCCATGGTCTTGTCATATAATTCTGCAGACTGTGCTTCAACTGTAATCGCTAAGGAAGAACGTGGATCGGCATACCGCTGTAAATAATTGGTTATAGGAATAATTACATAATTATCTTGGCTTTGACCAAACAATTTACCCCTTCGCTCCAGAACACCCACAACATTAAAGTTGATACCATCTATAGATATTGCTTTCCCTAAAGGGTCTTCAAAGGGAAATAATTGATCAACTGCATCCATACCTAAAATAACAACCCTGCGATAATTATCTATATCTTGTTGCGTTAAATCACGACCATCACCAATAAAAGCATTTAATGCTCTTAAACTACCCTGACTACCGCCATAAAGATACACACCTTTAGTTTTTCCATCTTCATATCTGATACTTTTTCCACCGATCGCATCAACAACTGCAACAAGTTTTGGTAGAGTAGCTTTTTCCTTCAAATCTTTAAATTGTGCATAAGTAATATTTTTTCTGTTGCGATATTTGGCATCCATATGACCAATATTAATAGAAGGATATTTTTGAATCATAAATGTATTTGTTCCAAATACATTAAGTCCCTCAGTTATAGATGATTCCATTGTACGAATTGCAGTCATTACCCCTATAACTGAGAATACTCCTATCGCTATTCCTAAAAGGGTTAAAATTGAACGGAGTTTATTGGCTTTTAAAGCATCTACTGCCATGCGGAAACTTTCTTTAAGCGTATTTTTTAAATGACTACGTTTTGTTCTAGTCATAACTTAACGCCTCAATAGGATCTAATTTTGCCGCTCGATATGCTGGCACTAATCCGGACATAATTCCAACTGCAAGACTTATTACCACTGCTATAATCGCTAATGATACCGGCATTGTTGATGGTAAAAAATTGTTAATAACAAAACTCAATGCGTAAGCAAGTCCAAGACCTATTAGACCGCCGATTAAACAAATCAAAACTGCCTCTATCAAAAATTGACTAAGAATAACATTACGGGTTGCTCCAATTGCTTTGCGGATACCTATTTCTCGTGTTCTTTCTTTTACTGACACAAACATTATATTCATAATTCCAATTCCACCGACAACTAATGACAATACAGTTATAAATATCCCGGTTCCTCCAATTGCAAGTTTGATCGCTTTGTACTGAGTCTCGAATGCTTCTTGCTGATTTATAGCAAAATTATCAGGCTCTTCAGGTCTAAGTCCTCTAATCCTGCGCAAAATTGATCTAACCTCATATTCAGCTTCTTCCATATTTGTATCGTCCACTTTTACCGACAACCTAAAGAACCCCCTGCGTGAAAAAAGTCTCTGAAATGTGCCAAGTGGAATTATGGCTTGGTTGTCCATGCTGAACAGTCCAAGAAATTTGCCCTGTTTTTTAACAACTCCGATTACACGAAATTTATAGGCACCCATCTTAACGTATTGATCAATAGGATTAGCATCATCAAATAAAGCATCAGCCACTTCGGAACCAATAACTGTTACACGCGCACCAGACCTTTCTTCACCTTCGGTGATAAATCGACCAAATTCGATTTCAGTGTTCGAAGTTTGCATATATTCAGGTGTCGTTCCCATAATTTGAACATCACTTATACTATTTTCACCATGCGACATGTCAGATCCGCGAAAACTTTCAGGTGATGCTGCTATTACATATTTACCTTGTTCTTTTAACTGTTCCACATATTCCGGTTTCATGTCTGGACGGTTTCTCAATTCCCAAAAATCCTGATTGCCAAACCATTCAAATTTTGATATGTATAAAACATCCTTTCCCAAAAATGACATACTATTATCAAATGAACGGTCTAATCCGGAAATTAGTGTTCCCATTAAGGTTACAGCCAATACACCAATGATAATACCTAATGCTGTTAGAAACGATCGCATTTTGCTCGATAAAATAGCATTAATTGCTATACGGACGTTTTCAAAGAATAATTGAAACATTCGTACTTAATTATTTCTTATTTGTATGGTTTCTTTCATCGGTTCGAATCTTACCGTCTAATAAATTGATCGTTCGGTTAGCATGATCTGCTATATATCGTTCATGAGTAACTAAAATTATTGTATTTCCCACATCATGCAGACTATCAAAAATATTCATAATTTCTTCACCGCTTTTACTATCCAAGTTACCCGTTGGCTCATCAGCTAAAATGATAGAAGGGTTTGTGACAAGGGCTCTTGCTATTGCGACTCTTTGACGCTGCCCTCCTGATAACTCATTAGGTTTATGATTCATCCTATCGGCTAGGCCGACTTTTTCAAGTGCAGATTTTGCATGCTCCAATCGATCTTCGCGAGGGACGTTGGCATAGATAAGCGGAAGCTCCACGTTGCGCAGAGAAGTCAATTTTGATAATAAATTAAATGTCTGAAATACAAATCCGATTTTGCGATTTCGAATAGACGCCAACTGATTGTCGTCCATTTCATGAACAGGTTCACCTTCAAAAAAGTACGTCCCTTCCGTAGGAGTATCGAGACAACCGACCACATTCATTAAAGTTGATTTGCCCGAACCAGAAGGTCCCATTATAGAGATATATTCATTCCGATTGATATTTAAGTCAACACCATCTAAAGCATGAACGTTTTCAGCACCAATGTTATATATCTTTTTAACGGAATTTAGGTTAATCAATTCGCCATTCTTATTAATTTTCACCACGACTTACTTATCCTTTTGAACGGCTTTCTTGTCTTTCGTTTTTCCTTCAATTTCGATTTCCGACATATGTTTTAAATCACGGCTTATCGCTTTATAACTACCGGTGATAACGAGTTCTCCCTCTTCCAGACCTTCTAATATTTCATAGTGGTTTTCAGATGCAATCCCAACCTTAACTGGTCTGACAACTGCATATTTTTGATCCTTTTTACGCGGTTTTCCTTTGCGCACTTTTGCTCCATCTGTTTCATCGGTAATATTTTCACCGTCACTTATTACAAATACTACTTCAATCATTTCCTTCTTTTTCTTATCACCGCTATCAGTTTCGTCGGCTTCGTCAGTTTTTTCTGTCTTTTTACCTTTACTTCGTTTATTTTTACCTAGTTCTTCTTCCCATCCTTCTTGTCTTACTGTTAGGCTTTGGATTGGAATCGATAATGCATTTTCCTTTACATCAGTAATAACATCGGCAGTCGCGCTCATGCCAGGACGAATATTTTCAGGCACTTCAACCATTCTAATTTTAACTTCAAAATTTGTTACTTGCTCCTGAGTTCCCAAAGCTTGAGTTTGGGCTATGTGAGCTATTTCACTGACGATGCCGATAAATGATGTATCCTGAAAAGCGTCTATTTCAATTTCGGCAGTATCGCCAACAGCGACGGAAACGACATCATTTTCATTAACATCCACAACCACTTCCATCTTTGCAAGATCCGCAACAATCATCAGAACATCCGCCTGGAACATTGAACCAAGCGCCATCTCGCCAACTTCTTTATTGATTTTTGCTACAGTTCCGGATTGTGGGGCAACAATGCGAGTTTTGGATAATTGATCTTCCTGCGAAGATAAACCTGCAAGCGCTTGCTCCAGCTGACTTTCCGCCAGTTGGTGCTGTGCTGTTATTGCTTCTAATTCTTGTTTGGAGATGAGATCATTTTTGTAAAGTGACTCGGTACGTTCTTTTTGTGCTTTAATTTGCATTAAATTAGCTCGTGCCGATTTCACCGAAGACCGTGCCTGATTGTAGGTTGCTCTAACCTGTTTTTCATCTAACGATATTAAATGTTGTCCTTTAGTTACAAAATCACCTTCTTCAACAGTTATATCGGTGATCCATGCCGAAATTGTGGCACTGATTTTCACCTCAACTTCCGGCTGAATAACTCCACTGCCACTCACCTTGTGAATAACTGTCTGTCTCTTAACCTCTTCGGTTTCAACAATTGTTGCCTCGGTATCTGATTTTAACAGATTCCCCGCTATCAGTAATATCAATACCGCAGCAACTCCAATGATTATCCACAATTTCTTTTTATTTTTTTTCTCTTTAGCCAAAACTAACTCCTAATTTTCCAAAAATTCTTGATCTAAAATTCCCAATTGTGCTTTCAGATATGCTTCCTGAATTCTTGCATTATATTTTGATGATACTAAATCAACCCGCGCTCTTGTTACAGAAACCTGTGCGTCTAATAATTCCAATATTGATGCCGAGCCTAATCGATATCGTTCACTTACAAGTTTTAAATCTTCTTCTGCAGAGTTTAATATTTCTTGATTAATCGGTATTATCTTAAAATAATCTCCTACAATCCCAAGCAAGCTCTCTAATCGTACAATTGCATCATTTGTAACTGTAATCAGGTCGTTCTCTTCCTTTTGTACAGCAAGTTTTGCCTGTTGTGATTGCGTAGCAAGTGCCATTCCACGGAAGATTGGGAATGACAGATTCAAACCTGTTGTCATCATCCACTCATTTTTGAAAGCATTGTTCAATCCACTAAATTCTTTATCTCCCGCCTGATAAGACAAGGATGCGCTCAATGACGGCAACCTTGATGCTAAGGTCAGCTTCTTTCGCAGTTTAGCATCTGTCAGCTGAGTTTCCGAAGCTAATATTCCGGGATTATTATTTTTTAAGATATCAATTGCTTCATCAAAATCAGGAACAGGTTGTAATGCAAATATTTCATCTTTTACTTTCAATTCACTGTTGTTGCCAATCATTCCCATTGCATTGCGAAGTTCGGAAACTGCAACATATAGTAATGCCTGTTGGGTTATCAATGCTGATCGGGCGATACCGCGCGCCACTTCAGATTTTAATAGATCAGTTTTTTTAGCGGCTCCCAAGTCATATCTTTTTTGTGATAATTCAACTTGCTGTTCAGCCAATTCCAAACTTTGTTTGGCAACTTCGACAAGCTGTTGGTTCTTAAGCAACTGAAAATATGTACGATGAACTTCGGCTATCACATTAGTAGCAATTTGTCTTTCCATTTGTGCCGCGAAGCGGTAATTATTGTTTGCTTGCGCAATGCGATTCCACCAACCGCCTCCATCAAATATATTTTGCGAACCAGTTATACCCGCAGACCAAGCAGTCTGCGCCGGAAACAATTCATCTTGAGCATAACTTGTTTCACTGCGCCCACCGGAAAAACTGACCGACGGTAAAATATTGCTAAAAGCTCCCAATTTACCAATCTTGGCTGATTGCAGATCGAGCTGTGCAGACTTAAGTGTTTCTTTATTTTCAATTGCAATATTTACACAATCATTGAGTGATAATTCCTGAGCTATAATTATATTTGATAATAATATTAGTATTGCAACAATTGATATTTTAATTCTTATCATATAATTACCCTGCTATGCCACCGACAAAACTTGAAAATCCTGCCCCAATCAAGCGCAACGCAAACCATGCTACTAACATTGCAATTAAATATGGTCTTGTTTTTTTATTGTAAATAATCCCCATACCAATTGCGATCAATACGATCCTCCAAATAGCAAAGATATCAATACCTGCTAATAAAGAATTGATAAATGAGCCTTTTTCACCTATATCAAGAACACCTAATCCAGTGTAGACTTCCAATGACCATTTATTAAGCATTAGTGGAATTTTCACAATTGATTCAAGAATATTAATCATATATGCCCAAGCAGTAATATTAACTAATTGTCCAAACTTGGCCCCACCGCCCATTATAGTATTTCCAACTAACAAAGCAATAATTGCCATAAAGAAAACAGTTATCGGTCCTCCAAGAAAGCTAAATATCCATCCTGTTACCTGAGGTCCCGACATTTGCCTGTCAATCCTTTCATATATTTCTGTTTTTTGGTCTTCTGAGATTCGGGAATTGTTTTCGATGCGTTCGATCGCAGCTTCGTATCCAGCTTCAGTTGCCAAATCTTGGATTGCCCAAAAAGAAAGTACTCCAACTATTGCGAGGATTAATAAGGGAATTATCGCCTTTTTCCATTCAAAGTCTTTAACTACATTAAAAACTTTGCTCGGTGCGACATATACATTTATAATATTTGTTAGTATTGACATGATCTGATCTTCCTATTTTTAAATTAATTTGACACAATAACAACTTAAAGGTTGTCAACAATATTTAGGAAATTAACAATTTTTGCAATCAATATTAACTGTTAAAAATTATCTGATAAATCAGTAAATATTTGCTATACTATAATTTAAATTTTTTAAATCACACTAATCCTAACTGATATTAAGAGGAACATTAGTAATCTCTCTGTAGCATAACAGTTCAGATTGTGTGTTATTTCGCTACACTCCCCGGGGATTTCCCTATGGCTTTATGGTAGTTCTTACTTAGTAAATATATTTGGCACGGTATTTGATACATGTATAATCGAAGAGAACGCCGTAACAGTGAAATCTTTTCAAGAAAATGTTTTTTGTTAGAAATAAATAAAATTAGTTAAATAAAGGAGTAACCAATGAAGCTAATAAACAAAATAATGATTGCAGTTTTAATATTGAGTATGACGACCGCTTACTCACAAGACAGCAATTCAGACAATCATAAAGTAACTATAATTATACCTGAAATTGCCTTGCTAGATATTGAACCCGATGCCTCCAAAGATATAAGCATTACGATGACTGCTCCAACAGAAGCAGGTAACCCGTTAGCAAGCAGCACAGATAATAATTTGTGGTTAAATGTAACATCCATAGTTCCCACCGGTACAACCAGAGACATATCGGTAAAAATTAATGCCCCCCTTGCCGGTTTAGATCTTAAAGTTGTTGCAGCCGGTTATGCCGGTTCAGGATATGGTTCTTGGGGAACTGCGCTACCACAATTAACCCTCACAGCAGCCGATCAGACTTTGGTAAGTGGTTTGAAAAGCGGATATACAGTTAACGGTGCAAATAACGGTTATAATTTAACCTACACTGCTGAACCTATCGCATCTTCCGATTTCGGAGATATTGTTTCATCCGCTGGGTCAGATATAACTGTTACATATACTTTGACTAATTAAAAGTATATAACTCTAACAAAAAAGGTTGCGTTCGCATATCGTGTTCGCAACCTTTTTTTATTAATTTAAATTGGAGCCACTCTCAATTAATTTATATGGATTCGTGCTGTTTGTCATATTAACTTACAAGATTAGAATCGATTCTATTAATGATAAATTAACTATACCAAATTGAACTATTAAAAATGAATAGAAGGTTATCTAATATAATACTAGGATTTATAGTATTAACAAACAACTTTATTTTATCCCAAGATAAACCTTATGATAACCACTCCGTAACTATAGTGGTTCCTAAAGTTGCAATGTTGGATATTGAATCTACTGCTTCAAAAAACATTGCCTTAACGTTGTCCGCTCCTTCAGAGGCGGGCGAGATAGCACAGAAAAGCATAGATGATGATAGGATTTGGTTAAATGTTACTTCAGTAGTTGAAAATGGACAAACTAGGGATATTTCAGTGAAGGTCGATGAACCTGTTCCGGGTGTTGATATTAAAGTTGTTTCTGACTCTTTTTCGGGAGCCGGTTTCGGTTCCTGGGGAACTCCTCAGGAAGAGGTAACCTTGTCTTCATTTGATCAAATATTAGTAAGTGGCATTAAAAGCGGAGAATCGGGTGAAGGTGTCAACAATGGATTCAACTTAAAATATATAGCCATGGGTAATTATACCAAATTTGGAGACATAACAAGCAGTACCGGAAAAGAGAGCACAGTAATCTATACTTTAACTCGATAATATATCGAAATCACACAACGAAATATGAAAATTATAACTATAACTTTGCTATTTGCTGCAAATATCCTTTTAGGGGGTGTGGCAGTTTTAAACGGATTAGCCCACGAATTTAATGTAACACCCGGGAACACCTATAAAGGAACAATAGAATTGCAGAATGCTTCCGATGAAGCTCAGGTAGTTCTACTATACCAAGCGGATATTTCCACTAAATATACCGGAGAAACTTTTTACTCTGATTCGGTTTCACACCCAAAATCAAATGTTAAATGGATAAGCATTAGTAATCTAAGTGTTACTGTCGAAAGCAAGGAAAATAGAAATATTGACTTCGAGATTACCGTACCAAAATCCGGTGCACTAACAGGCACATATTGGAGTGTGATAATGGTAGAGCCAAGGGACCCTATTCATATCCAAAAAGATAAAAGCGGGGTAAATATTCAATCCAAAGTCCGCTATGCCATACAAATTGTCTGTAATATTGGTGGTACCGGCACAACTGACCTTAACTTCTTTAA
>RRYU01009953.1_pt1 | contig 69119 bp, 72 predicted proteins | sample 2162651 | NCBI WGS metagenome assembly RRYU01 (sample SAMN10267283, study PRJNA491782) | microbial mat metagenome | isolation source: biomat in the production well | place: Japan: Minami-Kanto gas field, natural gas well KTG3 | collected 2017-06 | reverse complement strand
GTGCTTAAGTTCAATTAACTGGATACTATTTCGGAACTTTTATTTAGAATTGAAGATGCGTGTCGAACTTCAAGTTTTTCGTCAAAATTCAAATCTGGATTAGCCTTATCATATGCCGTCTCTGTTAATAGTCTATGAAGTCGCATATCAGCGGCTACCTCTAGGTTGGTTGAAAAGTTTGATGGAGAGTTATTCAAAATACGAATGATGATCTGACCTTTCCCCCGAAATTAGCACCATGACCACGATGAGATTTCCAGTTAGTTGAACACATCTCATCGAAGGATTGGTTCTAAAACCGGGGAAAGGTCAGATGACAACCGCGCTTTTAGAGCGACAGACTTATCACTGTCATATCATTGAGACAGGGAATGACAGTTACCGGTTTAAACACTCAACCAATTATCAGGAAAATAAGGGCTAACATTTATGATTTATTGAGCCATAATGGCTCGTGAAGTGGGGTCAAAATTCAGTGCAAATACGTGGTCAATTTTCCGTGCAATTCAACAATCTGACACCAAGAACTAAGAATCCACTTAATTAAAATAATATCCAACAATAAATACACTCCGTTCTGTGTCGATTATATTGTTGACAATTAAATAAGTTTTTCAATGTACCTGAGATTGAAATCCATTGTCTGAATAAATACATTTTTATTATTATGCTTGCTAACTAAAGGACTTATATTATGGATAAATGATCTTAAGTTCTGCAATTCTTTGTGCGCTACATTTGCACCAATGTTATTTCTTATATTATCTATACTTTCATGTATTCTTAATATAATTTCTTTTGCCTTAACTTCATCGACCAGATGCTCTGCAATAATTGTATCTTGAATATATCCATTTAAATTATTGAGAAATTTGATTACATCAAAGGGATTTGGAATCATTATCTGGGGAATAACGGCTAAGGTTGTAGTTTCCTTTAAATCTCGGCGAAGTAGTAACTCATTTAACTGATCATGCATTTGTTCATTTATAGGCCCCATATCAGAAAGTCTTATAGTTCCAGTTGAACCCTCAACACTGATGAAACCCAAACCTGGCAGATCAGGTGATTCGAATTCAGTTTTCATTGAGCTTCCAGGAGGAAGTCCATCTCTTTCAGTATCTTTTAAATAACTTAATGTAAGATCGAGCTTATTATTATTGTATGAAGGCATTACTATTGCTGTCCAATTAGGAGAAATTGTCATTGAATTACCACACTCAACGATTTCACTCATTTCAGCATCAGAAAGTAAATTTTCTGGTTTAAATGCCCAACCTTGTTCTAGAAGATTTCTGTTTGTATTAGCTACGAAAGGACAGTTTATTAGAATATTTCCAAGCTTTATATTTGCTATATTCTGGATGGAATTTGGATCATTAGTAATATTGTATATATATTTAACACTACCTTTATAATTGGATGAGGTTTTTTCTTCGACTGTAACACTGACTTTATTTGTTGGTTCATACACAACTTCTCTGTTTATGTAGTCTCCATTTTGATCAGTACCAATGTAGTTAATAACATAATTACCTTCATTATTTATTGCGATAGAATCTTCAGCATTAACACTCAAGTTAAAAAATAATGTCAAACCAATAATCCATACTGTTCTGATTTTCATTTTTTCCATCCTTTATTTTATTGGATAAAAGGTAAGATGATAATGCTGTTCAGGTGTGCCGGAATTTTCAAGTCTAGCTTTTCCACCCATAGAACTAACAAGTGACTCGAATAAATACCAATAACTCTCAGGAATTGCATCCTCTAAATTATTAGCTCTAACATCGACGTTCCATCCAGTTCTATGTGTTCTATGCGGACTATTCCAGTTAGCATATATATCAAACAACCCACCTTTAATTAAACTCATATCATTGAATTTTAAAACAGGTGTATTATCAGAAGTCATACTATTGTATATTGTTGACAACAACATAAGTGAAGAAACCAACCTCGTAGTACCATAATGATTATCTTCATGTCTCCCAATAACTTGTCCTACCTTTCCATACTCTTCAGAGTCGGGTAACTCTACAAAGTCAAAATAACCAACCTCTATATTTTTATTATATTCTTCTAAACACTCTTCACAACTTCCCGTTATTTGATGTGATCCTGAAATCCTAGTACTCTTAAATTCAAACTTAAATCCATCTACACCTGTACTACCAACTACCTCATTTGATTCGAGATCACCAACAACAATCATTCCTGAAAAATCAGTATTTCTACGTTCATCAATATGATCATGCCCACCTGTTCCATTAGCTACTGACGATTTGATTTTTACATTAACATTTGGAATTATTTGATTTTCTGAATCAAACACTTGTGCTTTAAGTGAGATTTTATATGGTAACAATTTCTGAGATTTTGAAGATACTGATGTCGGATATGTTGGCCTTATTTGAATGAGCTGGTCATTATTAGATCTACCATCGGAAATATTTTCATCATCAACTGTTATTTTTATTTTGTATAATTTTACATCACTTTCAATGCAATGAGTTTGAGTATATCTTGAATAATGATAACACCAATTGTCATCATAATACTGATTAAAAAGCGCTGAATATTTATAGTTCCATCTATACTCATCACCAAGGCAAGTATTTGTTGTATATATCAAAAAACTCCACCGATTACACAACTCTGGTCTATTCGAATCATAAACAGGAGAACCTATGTATGTACTATTGCAGCTTTCTACAGCCCTATCTATATCAACTAAATAATCACTAGATATTCTCTTATGTGATCTAAATACAACCACATCATTATCAACAATAAAACAAGGAATTGCGTACACCTCAGTAACTGTTGATAATGTTATTAAAAAAAATACCAGAATATAATTAGAGAAACATCCAACTGTATTTATTTTCATACCTTATCCTTTCTATCAACAGAGCTACAACGATACGTATATAACTGCAAATGTAAGAAGACTTTAGGATTTTTAATCCATTGTGACCATTCCATAGCATTCATTAATAATATATTTCCTTAAATTTTTACGTCAATTATAAAAAAATAGATGCGGTTGGAGCTATCAAGAAGGTTTAGCCCTGACCGTCCACTTTCTTCACATAAAAATCATAAAACCTTTCCTTTTACCAGTTCCTTATTAGCATACGCAGGTAATACAATTAAGACATAACGACAGAATCATCGTGGAAATGAGCGGTGTATGTGAAGAGGATAAATCCATGCCACCATTCCTTAGTTATTCCCAATGTGTACATGAGAATTTAATCCCACATCATTTGTGCGTCAATAATAATATCTGCTAAATTAGCTTTTATATCTCATTGGAAATAGGTAACCTAATACACATGTGGGAAAATACTTACACATAAAAAGGTCAAATGCCTACATGGGTAATCCCTATCAAAGCTGTACATTCATCAAAGCATATTTAAAACTTGTTATTGATTGTTATGGCTTTTTCCTTTCAAGGTTGTCAAGCATAAGCTCTGATATAGCACCGATGAGTTCTACCGCAGCTATTGCTTCAGTGCCCCTAAGATCTGGAACCCAAGGGCGGCCATGCCCGGAACCTTGCTTGTTTCGTAAATTATTGATAGAACAAGCAGTCTCATATAACGAGCGTTCTAGCCTACAACGCTGATGTTCACCTTGGACTGACTTCTGTTCAGGTGTTGCCATATCTAACGCAACAAACGCCTGACCCAATAGGCTTGGAAAATTTGCTTTTGAAGGATAATGTCCCCATAGCTCCTGAATGACATGGGCTGCAACAGCCTCCATTAAATCTTTACTAGTGCCTACTACTAATGCCGCATCTTCAATTCCTTTCTTGGCACGATTTACATACCCCCGAAGTGTCTGTGTAAGATTCCGACCCGACAGGCTATCCAGTGCAACTGGTGACACTGAACCATCGTTTCCCAAGATAATACCTTCAGGACGCAAAGCAGAACTTAAATCTGTAATTGCATCAGTACCCACATAATTTGGTGATGTGTGTCTAAACCCTCCACACCCCTTAACAGCGGAAATTATTCCGGCGACGAGCTTTTCTGCTTTAGCTGTATCATTATCAATCGCCCAGTTAAGTACTATACGAAGCCTTTTAGCTTTTCCTACAGGAGAGCCGTCTTTGTTCGGATCTGCATGAAGTAAACCAGCTCTATTTATCTGAAATTCAAGGTCGGAATGACTGGGATCTCGTCGTTCTTTCTGGGCGTCATCAACAAGACGAGACAGCGAGTAAATAATCGTATCATTTACAGGTATTCTATCCATTACACATTCACCCTCGATTTTTGCTAGGCCTCTTGAACAGATAATCATTCATTAAATTACCTTTCCGACTAATCACCATATATGTAAGCCATTAGATAAGGATTTCTTATCATCGAGATAGTTTACTAGTGATTCGTGAAACCTACCATTAACTCCTTTCTCAGTAGTCGCCTTTAGAATATCGTGTAGTCCATCGCTATCTACTTTTGAAATCTCATCATCAAAATCCTTCCCCATTCTTTGCCCTAGATATGCAAACTCATCAGTAGACATCGAAGTAATTGATATCTTTTCAGATGGTTTAATATTTTTCAGCACTTCTTCCATTGCCTTCTTATTCTCGGTATGTACAAGAGAACGTTCGTTTATCAAAATGGCGTAGATTGGCTTTTTGTAAGCATCATCCAGTATTGAACGTGCATGTTTCAGTGCACCATTTAATTGCTTTTTATAATCCTCTATTGATGGTTGATATTTTGCGCTGACTTCCAATATCACCATGAAATCTCCGTAATCGATTTGAGCATCTGGAACACCACCTTGTGCAAAATTACTCGGCACTACAATGCAGCCCCCGCCTTCATTTGATTTCTGACTACGAGATTGAGTCACCAGGCAGTTGGCATGCACCTCAGTCGGGTTATCGATATAGCCAAACATACTGCTGGTAAACAGTTCCATTGTAAGTGCTTTGTTAATTCTTTGTAGATTCATGCGATCCTTCGCACTCGATTTAAAATCTATGGTATTGCCATATTTATTTCGGGAAGATGGGTCCAGATCAATCTTGCTATAGATATCCTTTAAATCTCGTTGTGCATTCATACCAAAATATTCCAGATATGTCGCCAATTGAATTAGATTCAGCGGCATCACATACGAGTCTTTGTTTTTACCAATAACGATCGCTTTGTTTTTGTTGTCCATTATCATACTCAGTATTATTCGATGGTGATGTACTGTACAAGCCCATATACCTCATCAGGTACTGCGCCATAAGATAACTCCCCCGCATACATCATCAGTTGTACTGTCGATCTGGCTGGGTAGTTGCCCTTAAAGTAATTAGACAAATCCTGACTCATCTCTTCCCAAAGAAAGCCTGAATATTGAATGAGGTCGACTGCTGGCTCCCCAACCATATGTGGATAGTATGCCTTTCGTTTCTGATAGATTTGGTTAAAGGGATAGATATAGCCGTGAGGCTGGTTAAGCCATTCCAATACAATCAGCACCTCAAGTAGCATCAAACCATCACAAGGATAGAGATCAACTTGTTTTAATCCCGTTATGATTTTTAGTATCTCAGGATAGGGTTTAACTCCTCTATCGTTCTTCCATTCAGGCAACACTATCCTCATTAGTTCAGGAATTGAAAATTCCTTACTCAGTACTTTGATTCCAATGTCTGTTAATTTATAGGAGTAGCGATGCTCATGTTCTTCAAGACGCTGTACGACCAGCCCTAATGTTGTAACCAGATCATGGTAACCTGAAGCCAGCCATTTATATTCATCATTCTCATATATTGTCGGAATGGTATCGGTATCGATATGATCGGTATTAAAAAAGGATTGTCGCAATAATTGGGTTAAACGACTTTGATACTCTCTGATAAAAGATCCCTCAGGGAATGATTCAGTCTGATCGTATAGTTGTAGGATATCTCTGATCGGAGTGAGATCTGTAACAACCTCATTCAAGTACCAAGCCATTTACTCATCCTTATTGCATTGGTGAATGTATATCTGGTTTTAAAAATATGCTTAATCTTGGGAGATTCTGGTTTTTTAACCAAGCCATGTACATATGCAATGGTTTCTTTCTTTTTACTTCTAAATTTCAGGAAGAAGTTCCAGAATGCCACATTGATCGTAAAATCCTTAATCAAATTTACAGGTAATTCGGGATTACGGTTATAACTCTTGTGTCCTGTTGCCGTAGCTCTTGGTCGGGCAGCCATCGAAGACCTGTCGCGAAAACTGCTGAATACATTATCAATGTAGAAAATCAAACCATTCAAGTACAAATCAAGTTCATAGTCACCATTCGAACGGCTCATTGAACGAGTCAGCCATAACATCCTGGATTCTGCATTGTATTTATTAGGAAGACGGTGAGTTACCCAGAAATTATTACCTGCCTTCTTAGACTGACTGATAGCTGTGGTGTAAATCCTGGAAAGTGGTAAGGGAAACAATTCTCTGTTTTTACCTACTTTCTTTTCCATTATGGCCTGATTCACAGACTTCATCTCTTCAGCCAATAAAAATCGCTGCAAATCCTGATTGTTGGGTGTTTTAGACCCTGGATTAGCTTTTTTATACTCTTGTACCGCCTTGTTTCTTAAAAATTGATATCTTTGATCAAGCACACCTGATGTTCTGGCTTTGCTACCACTTTTCTCCTTTTCCATTTTTCTTACTACAACATCGCAACACTCTGACTTGATACGGGCAGAAAATGAGAGCAAAGCGGCATTGTATAAAGCTTTTTCACCGTCCATATAAAAATGCAACAACGGCACCTTGGTAAGTAATTTTCTTAAAACCAGGAAATGTCCCATGTAGGCATAAAATTCATCCATGAGATATCCACCAACCCCAAGCAGCGGTAATGGATCGTTATCTTTACGATTAAATGGATGCTCCAGATAATCATATCTACGCTGATGTAATGGCAGTTTCTGATCAGTAATTAAAACCATGTCATCAATGTCATTCTGATCAAACAGGGGATGAAATGCCAAAATCAGTGATCGATTGTTATGGTGACAAGATGAGACAATGATCTTCATCTTCAGATGTCGTTGATCCTTCCGGTGTGTCTTGATGCTACACACAATACAGTCTGTATAAATCCGCATGGGTTTATGCGGATAATCTTTTTTCATTAGATTAACAAGATGTAAGTTGTTGTAGTTCATTAATGCGTTTGACGCAGCCCTCAACTGGGAATAATACAAATCAGCATGTACCCGCATCTGATTCATCACATTAGATGGCCCTAAACCATCAACTACGGCATTAATGAAGGTTTCAATGTCTTTCTGCCACGTTCGTCGATTTCTGGTATGCAGACGTAGTGGCTGTGACAGAGGAAAGCTTTTACTGCAACTTCGACATCTAGCCTGGTAACGCTGCTTTGTATCGTCCTCGACATTAATTCGATAGTACTTCCTGTGTTTATCCCTCAAGTCGCCGTGGTAATGCTCAAATAGGTTTACAGTATGATTTTTACATTCAGGATTTGGACAACTGGCGTAAGGAATAGAGTTTTGAAGACTGCGATGAAAGGCTTCGAGAACACTGAGATTACTATAGGCTTCACGGTTTTGCTTACAGCGATTACATTTGAACTTTAATTTGCCGTCTACTTCAGTGTAAACATAACCATGTTTTCTATCAGGAATATCTTTTTCTGAAACACCGAAATTTTCACAGGCCGGGTTTCGGCAGCAGTTCGTGTCAATTGAGAAATTTGGCAAACTCGAACTCTCTACGGGGGAGTTCTCATGAGTATTTTTTTGTACATCGCTCATAAATGTCAAAGATAGAGCTATATTTTTCCCTAAAAGTACAATTTGTTGATTCTAACTATTTGTCGCTTCCTGCGATGGTCATCCATTATTTCTTATAAAAACAACAGGATAGGCGCTATTTGCCTATCCCGTGTTTTTCTCGAAATCATGCGTTTATATCACAAAATTCCGAACGCCTATACTTTTTTCTGGTGTGCGCGATGTAGTGCCTCCGTTACCACCTTGGCAGTGTCATAGCCAAATGCAAATGGCCATGACATGTCATGACCATATTGGTCGTGATATAGCTCATTTTCCTGGTGCGCTAGATTGTTTGCGATATCCAGTATGAATGGAACAGGCACGATTACGCCATTGGTGTAATAGCCAGGGGACACCTGCTCTTTGTGCATATCCTTAAAGCGTCTTGAAAAGTAAGGAGTTCCAACGGGACCATTGGCAACAATACGTTTTTTGTATCCTGCATCCTTGAGTGCTATCAGCATGTCCTCGGTGTGGTCAGCATTCAGAGAAAGAAAAACGACATCCGGATTATTAGTCTTGATACTCTTTACCAAATCACTGGATTCATTATCCCGTAGATGTCCTTCATGATCAGAAACAGTGTAATCAACAACCGTAATGCCCTCTGCTGCGGCTGTATCGTGAAACTGTTTTATCAACTCGGTTTTGAGATTTGCCTCATGTGCAAGCATCACCACATGATTGCCTTCAAGAGCATGCTCTACATAGAAGGCTGCAAACTCTCCCTGTTCCTTGTCAGACATGATGGTTGAGAAGGTCCAGTTGGAATCATCAGTGATTTGATACGCGTCAGCAGAAGGCGTAATCATGGGTATATTTGCAGTACTGTACACAGGGGCAGCAACGGTGGTTGTGTCATTATCTGTGTGACCGATAACTGCCACGAAGCGCTTATCTGCAGCAATCTTCTCAGCAATTCGTTTGGCCTCTTCGGGATTGCTTTGATCATCGAAGGTCACCAGGCCAATTTGTTCAAACTCGGGATCAGCCTTCAACTCAGAGAGAAAATGACGCACACCATGTTCAACGGCCTCACCTACATTACTGCCGTGACCAGTCCTTGAGACCACTAGTGCTAAAAGTTTGCTTTTGCTCTGTTGAGAATCATTCAGTTCAAAGGCAGCTCGCTCTTCAGATGGATGTAGATAAACCCAAAGCGCGCCCAACAAGACGATAAGTAGTGTAATTACACTATTGCGAAGCAGACTCAAACCTTTCCCCTCTAGATGTCTGCCATTACGACAGAATTATAGGCTGTACATTTTTATTTTTGCCTTTTAATCAATGTCCTTATCATTCTCAAGACACAAGAGGTGTTTGAGCTATCACAATCCAAATCAGTAATAGTTAATATTCTAATTATTTGATTTATCTGATTTTTTGTGAACTTCGTCAAAAAATAATATTGCCTAGTATTTATGTCAAGTTATAAATAGATTTTTTTTATTAAATAATTTTTATAGCCGTGTAACATATATCGTTGAAGAGTCATTACCTGCTTATTAGCACTCAGGCTCTTTAGTGCGGACATATCTGGATGACCTGAACGTTGAATTTGGCTCTGAAACCACGTTAATCAGGTAGGCTGGGCAATGTAGTCATTTGTGACATACACGTCTTAGGTTTGAACTTTCCTGCTAGTAAATAAGGTGGTTTTACTGTCTGCATTATGTAAAACGACTCCCTTGGGCTCGTCGCATTCGCTGTGTTTCGAATTATCTATCCTGACAATTCGGTCGATCATTTTTTCTGAAACAAAATGGGACGCATGAAATGCGCCCATAGGGTACATAACACGGGACGGTGTTCATCAATCCGGGATTAGAATCAAATCAGGCCTATCGGCACACAATAAAAAGGGGCTCTTAACAAGGAGCCCCTTTTATTTGTATGGCGGAGAGGCAGGGATTCGAACCCTGGGAAGGTTTCCCTTCAACGGTTTTCAAGACCGCCGCTTTCGGCCACTCAGCCACCTCTCCAAATAACTCAAATTGTCATTTTCCCTAACAGAATGGTTTTTAATCTCCATACGGCGGAACCGCCGCTCTGCTCAGCACTTCGTGTGCTTCGCCCTTCGGGCCAGCTTTGCTGTCTCAAATCGTTCATAATTACCTGGTTGGTTATTTAAAACATCCTATCCAAATAATCTGAACTTTTTGTTTGATTTTGGGTCTGTTCAGTTACGAAAAGAACCTGATTCTCAAACGCGGCGCAATAATAACCAAGTTCTGAGGAGAATTCCAGCTTGATCTTGTTTCTTTTCAAAGTATCCTTACATATCTGTATATACAAATAGCTAATGGAGCTAATAAATGTCAGAAACTACTATTTTACAACCGAGTCAAAGTGCATTAGCAACGAATCGCCTGATTCGAAATACTTATTCGATGTTATCGATGACACTGATTTTCAGTGCGGTAATGGCTGGTATTTCAACCGCTATGAACATGCCTCCAATTACTTATCTGGTATCCATCGGTATTGCATTCTTGTTGATCTGGTTTGCTCTGCCACGTACGGTTAACTCCGCTTCTGGCTTGGGTGTTGTCTTTGCAATTACCGGCCTGATGGGCTTTGCATTGGGTCCGCTACTAAATATCTACCTCAGCCTGCCAAGCGGTGGTCAAATCGTAATGACGGCAATGGGAGGCACAGGCGCTATTTTCCTCGGTCTTTCTGCTTATGCCTTAACCAGTCGTAAAGATTTCAGCTTTTTAGGCGGTGCGTTATTTGGTGGCATGCTGGTAGTGTTGTTGGCGGCAATCGCAAACATCTTCTTTTCGATTCCTGCCTTATCACTGGCTATTTCTTCCATCGTGGTGATCCTGATGAGTGGATTTATCCTGTTTGATACCAGCCGTATGGTCAATGGTGGTGAGACAAACTACCTTCATATGACAGTTAGTCTGTACCTGAACATATTCAATCTGTTTGTTTCATTGTTACACCTGCTGGGTGCACTTTCTAACAACGATTAACAGATATTATTGAACTATCAAACCCCGGTTTATCCGGGGTTTGTTTTTTTATGGTATAGAAATATGGATTGGATGAAAATTGGAACCGCATTGTTGCTGGGGGCAATGGTAATAATGCTCTTCCCTCGAGCCAAACAGATGATCAGTGATAGCCCTAAGGCTAGTGGCAGTGACTGGAAGTCCGCCTTGATTCCGATCCTGTTTGTTATAGGTTTTGTTGTACTACTGATACTGACTGTATAAATCTTATCGCTGATACGATGAGAAGGACTTACGTCGCCCCTTAAGCTGGTATTTAATCACTGCTTCATTATGCTCTTGCAAGGTTGCTGAAAAGTGCGACTCTCCATTACCCTTGGCAACAAAATATAGCGCATTTGAATCATCCGGATGCAGTACTGCGTGGATCGATTCACGCCCTGGCAATGCAATGGGTGTAGGAGTCAGTCCATGTCGGGTGTATGTGTTATAGGGGGTATCATTTTGCAGATCACGACGACGCAAGTTGCCATCGAAATTTTCCCCAAGACCATAGATCACTGTCGGGTCTGTCTGTAGCCGCATCCCTTTTTGCAGGCGTCTGATGAAAACCCCTGCTATCTTATTGCGATCATCTGGATTGCCTGTCTCTTTCTCAACAATAGAGGCCAGGATCAATGCCTCTTCCATATTTTTAAGCGGTAGACCTTCGACCTTTTGTGTCCACTCCTGTACCAGGACCTCTTCCATCATTACGTAGGCACGCTTAAGAAACTGTATATCTGTTGTTCCTGAAGGAAAGCTGTATGTATCGGGAAAGAAGCGCCCTTCCGGATGAATACCCTCTTTTCCAATCGCTGTCATCACTGCAATGGGTGAGTAGTCATTGATGGTTTGTTTTAAAACATTTGCGTTCTTAATAGCATCGATCACTTCATTAAAGCGCCACCCTTCCAGAAGCGTTACAGAATACTGTTTGACCTTGCCGGAAACAAACAGCGTTAACAGACTAACTGGAGTCATATTAGCTGTCAGAGCATATTCACCGGCCTGTATATGGGTGTCATAACCTTCAAAGCGGGTCATCCATACAAACATGCGTGCACTGCTAATAATGCCTTTACGCTCAAGAGCGTTAGCAACCTGATATAAGGATGAGCCACTATTGATCAAAAAGGACTCTTGTTCTGTAGTTATAGAGATATTTTCGTTTTCAAACTGCTTAATCGAAAGCCATAACCACGATGTGGAGGCAATCAGTACAACACTAGTAATAATAATTAGCCGGATAATCCACTTTTTCATCAGAGTGACTGTTCCCTTAATAAGGATTGCAATCTAATGGTTATTTCACCACTGCTGTATGTTTTACCATCCAGGTAGTTAACAGGTTTTATTCCAAAAAGTGAATTGGTCATAAACAGCTCATCTGCATTTAATAGTGTTTCTTTGTCGGAACAGAATACAGCCTTACATGGGATCTGTGCCAAATTCGCGACTTCCATGACCTTTGAACGCACAATGCCTTCAATACCTGCATGCTGGAGTAAAGGTGTATAAATAACACCATTATTAACCCAGAACAGGTTACTCATGGTGCCTTCAATCCAGTTTCCATCCATATCTGCCATAAGACCTTCATGATAATCATCAGACCACTCATTACGCGCCAGAACATTTTCCAGTCGATTTAGATGTTTGATACCTTTAAGTCGCGGATGGGATGATAGCGGTGTTTCACAAAAGCGAAGTTTGAAGGCAGACAATTCATCATAATGAACTGGCCATGGATAACAATAGATGATGCGACTTACACTGACTGGATCCGGCTGTTGATATCCTCTGCCTCCACTGCCGCGGCTCAGGATCACTTTTATGACGGCCTGGATCCGTGAGCCTATTATGGATTTGATTTCTGCTGTCAGTTCATCTGTGTTGATCTCAGGTAAGCCCAGTACCGCAGCACCTTGTTGTAATCTGGACAAATGTTCTTCCAGATACTCCAGCACCCCATGACGTAATGCAATGGTCTCAAACAAGCCATCACCATAGTGTATGGCACGATCAAACAGGGAAAGGTTAAAAGCAGGCTTGCCGTTTATTATAACTTCACAGCACTCAGGTGCTTGTTGTACTGTCATTGATAACCTCTAATATGATTGAGGTTTATGATTACCATCCCTGGTATTCGTAAAATCCATCACTAACAAAAAAATAGTGAGTTAAATCTTTGCGAGAATCAAGGTTCCGTTAGTACCACCAAAGCCAAATGAATTTGACAAGGCTACATTGATTTCCATCTCACGTGCACCTGTTGAAACATAGTCAAGATCACAGGCAGAGTCAGGATTTTCAATATTAATTGTAGGTGGAGCAACCTGGTCATGAATTGCTTTAGCAGTAAATATTGCTTCAATTCCACCTGCCGCACCTAACAGGTGGCCGGTCATTGACTTGGTTGAGCTCATCGCAATTTTATAGGCATGATCACCAAAAGCTGTTTTAGCCGCATCAGTTTCGGCAATATCACCTGCCGGAGTTGAAGTACCATGGGCATTAATATAATTAACCTGATCCGGATTAATACCTGCATTTCGCATAGCATTACGCATGCAACGCATAGCCCCATCACCGCCTTTAGCTGGTAGAGTCATATGATAGGCATCACCACTCATTCCATATCCAATGACTTCTGCATATATTTTTGCACCACGTTGCTTAGCGTGTTCGTACTCCTCCAGAATCATAACTCCAGCGCCATCACTGAGAACAAAACCATCACGGTCAACATCCCAGGGACGACTAGCTGTTTCCGGAGAGTCATTACGAGTAGAGAGTGCACGTGCTGCACCAAAGCCTGCAAGTCCTGTAGGTGAGGTAGCCATTTCCGCACCACCTGCCACCATAACATCAGCATCACCATATTCAATCAAACGTGCAGCATCACCAATGCTGTGTGTTCCGGTTGCACAGGCAGTAACCAGCGCAATATTTGGACCCTTCAGTCCGTATTTAATCGAAACGTGTCCCGATATCATATTGATAATATTACTCGGTACAAAGAAAGGAGAGATTTTACGCGGTCCACCACTAGCATAGGCTGCATAGCCTTTTTCTATACCGGGAAGACCACCTATTCCGGAGCCAACAGCCACGCCAATACGCTCAGCATTTTCTTCTGTCACTTCGAGACCTGAATCTTCGAAGGCCTCTATTGAAGCTGCCATTCCATAGTGGATAAAGGTATCCATCTTTTTGGCATCTTTTGCGGATATATAATTTGTTGGATCAAAGTTTTTTACAGATCCACCAAAGGTGGTTGAAAAACCGGTGGTATCAAAATGGGTAATCGGTGTAATACCGCTTTTACCGGCCAGGATGCTCTCCCAGGATTCTTTTACGCTCAGCCCTACAGGTGAGACCATACCCATTCCAGTTATAACGACGCGACGCTTTCCCAACGTTGTACCCTCATTTATTCTGTAAGAGATTTAAAACAAAAAGCCGCGGCCACTTTTAAGTGGTCGCGGCTTTCTCTGTGAATCCGGTATTACCCCTGATTGGCGTTGACGTAATCAACTGCCTGTTGAACTGTTGTAATTTTTTCAGCTTCTTCATCAGGAATTTCGGTTTCAAATTCTTCTTCGAGAGCCATTACCAATTCAACAGTATCGAGAGAATCTGCGCCCAAATCGTCTACAAAAGATGATGTGTTAGTTACTTCATCTTCTTTGACACCCAGTTGCTCGACAACAATCTTCTTGACGCGTTCTTCAACACTACTCATAGCCGTTAATTCCTCCAAAAATTTATAAGATGTTCTTTTCTGCCGCTGGCGTATTTTAGTGAAATATGAGCTTAGATTCCACAATTATCGCCAAAACCAATATTTTGTATAAAAAACAATAACCTACAGGCTAGCTCATATACATGCCACCGTTTACATGAATCGTTTCACCCGTGATATAAGAAGCATCAGGTGAAGCTAAAAATGCTACAGCAGCTGCAATTTCCTCTGGCTGACCCAGTCGATTCAAAGGAATTTGACCTAACAGGGCCTCGCGCGCAGACTCTGGTAATTCACGTGTCATATCTGTATCGATAAACCCTGGCGCTACACAGTTGACTGTAATGCCACGACTACCGACTTCACGCGCCATGGATTTGCTGAAACCAATCATACCTGCTTTTGCTGCTGAATAGTTGGTTTGTCCTGCATTTCCTGAAACACCCACAACAGAAGCAATATTAATCACACGACCCTGTTTTGCCTTCATCATACCGCGCAGACAGGCTTTAGAGAGACGATATACCGATGTTAAATTGGTTTGAATAATATCGTTCCACTCATCGTCTTTCATGCGCATTAGCAGGTTATCACGTGTGATTCCCGCATTATTCACCAGGATTGTAGGGGTTCCGAATTCTTCCTGAATCGCTTTCACCACATTGTCAACGCTTTCAGAATCGTTCACATTCATACACTTGCCACAACCTTTGATCCCCTTAGCTGCGAGTGCTTCAGTAATGGCCTGTGCACCTTTTTCAGATGTGGCAGTACCAATAACAGTTGCACCTTTCGCGCCCAGTGCAAAGGCAATTGTTTGTCCAATGCCGCGACTTGCACCACTGACTAATGCGACTTGATTTTCTAATGACATTTCGATTTCTCCCCCTAGCCTTTTACTTGTTCAAGTGCACTATCAAGGCTGTCAGTATCAAACACAGCCGATGCACTCATTTGCTTGGCAATTCTTTTATTTAGTCCAATTAAAACCTTACCAGGACCACACTCAATCAAGGTATTAACGCCTTTGGCTGCCATAGATTCAATGGTCTCAACCCAGCGAACAGGACTATATAGTTGCTCAACCAAGGCCTGCTTGATTGCTGTATCTGCTGTTTCAGAAGCAACATTGGCATTATTAATCACCGGAATCAATGGTGCATCAATATGAATGTGCTCAAGCTTCTGTGCCAGTTTATCCGCAGCACTGCGCATTAAGGCGCAATGAGATGGTACGCTCACTGGTAATACAATCGCACGTTTCGCACCTGCTTGCTTGGCATTAACGACAGCCCGTTCTACTGCTGCGGTCTGACCTGCTACCACAACCTGACCAGGAGCATTGAAGTTAACCGCAGAGACTACCTCACCATTGGCTGAATTGGCACAAACATCAATCACAGTTTGGTCATCTAGCCCCAGTATTGCTGCCATTGCACCAGTTCCAGCGGGAACAGCCTCCTGCATCAGGCGACCACGTTCAGCTACCAGTGCAACGGCATCTGTAAAATCGAGCGCACCACTGGCAACCATCGCACTATATTCACCCAGACTATGACCAGCCATGACTACTGGTTGTGCGCCTGCTTTATCGTTCCAGATCCGCCATACAGCGATACCTGCACTCAACATGGCAGGCTGGGTAATATGTGTCTGATTTAACTCTTCGGCAGGGCCATTGCTGACAATGTTCCACAGATCATATCCAAGTACGGTTGAAGCTTCTGCGAATGTTGCTTCTACCTGCTCATATTCAGCTGCAAGCGCTGAAAGCATGCCCACTAACTGTGAGCCCTGTCCAGGAAATACAAATGCTAAAGACATTAAAAAATCCTCTTTGGATATATTATTTTCACTACACATCCATTGTAATAATAAATGTTTCTGTAACTAGAGTGCGTTTGGATTTTACTCCGGAACAAGGCACCCTTTTAAAATTTAACTAATGCCGAACCCCAGGTAAAACCACCACCAAACGCCTCCAGCATCAGCATATCACCACGCTTGATACGACCATCGCGTACAGCCACATCCAACGCTAGCGGTACCGAAGCACCTGAGGTATTTCCATGGGTATCAACGGTTACCACAACATGTTCCGGTGGCATTTTCAGTTTTTTACCCGTGGCATTGATAATTCGGGTATTGGCCTGATGTGGTACCAGCCAGTCAATATCAGTCTTTTCCAGATTATTAAACTCCAGGGTCTCATCGACAATCCTCCCCAGGGTATTAACCGCCATTTTGAAGACTTCATTTCCCTGCATCTCAAGATAAGCACTGCCTTCTTTTACCTTCTCGTACTGACTGGAGACGCCTGCCTGAACCTGTAACAGGTTTTTGTAGCTGCCATCAGCGTGAATATGTGTTGATAAGATTCCAGGTTCTTCACTAGCCTGAATAACCACTGCACCGGCACCATCACCGAACAAGACACAGGTATTACGATCCGTCCAGTCGATAATACGTGACATGGTTTCCGCTCCGACAACCAATGCAGTTTTATGAGTACCACTCTTAACAAATTTGTCAGCCACTGAAAGCGCATAAATAAAGCCAGTGCATACCGCTTGTACGTCAAAAGCACCCGGACCATGAATATCCAGACGCTCCTGTAATAGAGTAGCGGTACTGGGAAACACCTGATCAGGGGTGGTGGTAGCAACAACAATTAAATCGATATCGTCCTTGCTGACTCCCGCCATTTCCATTGCATTACGCGCTGCTTTTTCTGCAAGATCGACAGTGTTTTCACCATCGGCAGCAATATGGCGCTCCTTAATTCCGGTACGTGAAGTGATCCACTCGTCAGAAGTGTCAACCATACTTTCCAGTTCATGATTGGTTAACACCTTCTCCGGAAGATAACCACCTGTTCCTAAAATGCGTGAATAGATCAACTTTTTTGCCTTCTTTCCATCAAACCACTGAGCTGAGTTTTTATCTGCTCGGGAACATTTTTCTGAACTTCAACAACTGCTTCACCAATAGCGTGTGCAAACGAGTATTCATCTGCACCACCATGACTTTTAATCACAATTCCGCGAAGACCAACCAGACTCGCACCATTATACTCACGCGGATCAATACGACGCCTAAGTGCCTTTAACACTGGCATGGCAACTAATGCGGCTAACTTGGTGAAAATATTACGCTTAAACTCTTCTTTCATTGACTGGCTGATCATTTTCGCCAGACCTTCACTGGTTTTCAGTGCCACATTGCCGACAAAGCCATCACAAACAACAAGGTTGACGGTACCTTTATAGATATCATCACCTTCTACATAGCCAACATAGTTCAACTCACTACCAAGAAGCAGTTGATGTGCCTGTTTAACTTGCTCATTACCTTTGATCTCTTCTTCACCTACATTCAAAAGACCAACGGTAGGTGATGGGATGTTATCAACTGCACTGGATAACACCGAGCCCATCAGAGCAAACTGATACAGACTTTCAGCAGGAGAATCGACATTGGCCCCCAGATCGAGCATGTGGGTATGTCCGTTAATCGTAGGTAAGGCGGTAATGATTGCCGGGCGATCAATACCTTCAAGGGTTTTAAGCACAAATCTTGCGGTTGCCATTAAGGCACCGGTATTTCCGGCACTGACTGCAGCATCTGCTTCCCCATCCTTCACCAGATTGATCGCAACACGCATGGATGAGTCTTTTTTACCACGCAAGGCTTTAGAGGGTGGCTCATCCATTTGCACCACTTGTGATGCATGATGAATTTTAAGACGAGCGCTCGCTTCTCCACCATGTTGTTGCAGTATTTGCTCAAGCGACTGCTGTTCACCGACAAGGATTAATTGAAGATTCGAGTTTTGCTTTAGCGCATTAAGTGAGGCTGGTACCGTCACTGACGGACCGAAGTCCCCACCCATTGCATCTATGGCTATTGTATATTGAGACATTGGTGTCCTAGAACGAAATAACCGGTCTGAAACGTCTGCCTCAGACCGGTTAGATATTTAAAACGCCAGGGTTACTCACCCTTGGTTTGAACTACCTTACGTCCGCGGTAGTATCCATCTGCACTCACATGATGACGCAGATGAGTCTCACCTGTTGTTGGTTCAATTGAAAGGGTTGAACCTTTCAGGGAGTCATGCGCACGGCGCATTCCACGTCTGGATGGAGATTTTTTATTCTGCTGTACAGCCATGATATTCCTCGTGTTTCAGCTATAACCAAATATTTACTTTTTTAAAGAAGAGAGAACCGCAAACGGATTCTCTTCTTTTAAACCTTTAGCATCTGCGCTTTTATCGTTAAGTTCCGGATTTAACTCAACACAAGGTTGGGCATGTTTCGGTACCAGGGGTAGAGCCAGTATCAATTCATCTTCAATCAGATCCTGAAGATAGACTGGCTCACCATCCAACATAAACGGTTCATACTGTTCAGGAATCATCATCTCTGACTTTCTTTCCGGCACAAATGCCAGCAGAAAATCATCATCGAGCTGATGCTCCATCTCTCCCAAACAACGTTGGCAGACAAGCTTAAACGAAGTGGTTAAATGGCCATGCAAATAAGCAATTCGTTCTTCATCTACTCCAAACTCAAGTTTAACTGCAACTTCACCATCTGTTTGTAGCAAGTAGTCAGCCAAACGCGCCATTCCCTTAAGAGGAATTTTGCCTTTGAGAAGCCGCCCTGTTTCAGCAAAACGAAGCGGATCAATATGTATCGGTAAGCGCTCACGCAACATAAGCGCGCAATCATACGTTTATGTCATGAAACTGTCAAAGAAAAAAACCCAATAAAATCACACATATCACCCTATTATTGAAATATATAATCTTCAATATAAACAATAACTTCTCTTGACATTACCTCAACAATTTAATACTTATTCGCATTCCTATAAATATTGTTCATTAAAGCATTCCACACTTTAATACTTTTGGTGTAAGGTGTGCGCTCGATAACAGAAAGTGATGACGTTCTATGTTTAGCAAGCTGTTAATTGCAAATCGCGGTGAAATTGCGGTAAGAATTATAAGAGCCTGTCGTGAGATGGGTATTAAATCTGTCGCTATCTATACAGAAGCTGACAAGTATGGTCATCACGTCAGAATGGCTGATGAAGCCTACCTGGTGAGCAAAGAACCGTTAAAAGGATATCTTGATCCGGATAAAATCGTAGAAATCGCACGTGAATGCGGCGCCGAGGCTATTCATCCTGGCTATGGCTTTCTCTCAGAACAGACTTCTCTCCCTGAACTTTGTGAAAAATATGACATCGCTTTTGTAGGCCCTGATGCCAACACCATTAAAACCATGGGTGACAAAATTGCTGCCCGTCAGGCAATGGAATCAGCTGGTGTTCCGGTAACACCTGGTAGTCAGGACAATCTTGCCAACCTCAATGAGGCTCTGATACTGGCTGAACAAATTGGTTATCCAGTGATGTTAAAAGCGACATCCGGTGGTGGTGGTCGTGGTATACGCCGCTGTGACAGCAAGGATGAGCTTGAGCGTAACTTTGATCGGGTTATTTCCGAAGCCACCAAGGCATTCGGTGCAGCCGAAGTATTCCTGGAAAAATATATTGCATCACCTCGCCATATTGAAGTACAGGTCATTGGTGATAAACATGGCAATGTGGTTCATTTGAACGAACGTGACTGTTCAATTCAGCGTCGTCATCAAAAATTGCTCGAACTGGCCCCATCCCCTCAGGTTTCTCCAGAATTACGCGCAGAACTGGGACAACGTGCAGTTGATGCAGCTAAATCTATTGGCTATTTCAACGCAGGAACTGTTGAGTTCTTAATGGATGAAACAGGTCATTACTACTTCATGGAGATGAATACCCGTCTTCAGGTAGAACACCCTGTTACTGAAGCTATCACCGGACTTGATATTGTATGTGAACAGATACGTGTCGCCGCAGGTGAAGTTTTAAGTTTTACTCAGGAAGATACGATCCCTAATGGTTTTGCTGCTGAGTTCAGAATTAATGCAGAAGACCCTGTGAATGATTTTATTCCTGCACTCGGTAAGGTCACGACCTTTATTGCGGCATCAGGTCCTGGTGTTCGTCTGGATGAAGGTATCTATCAAGGTTATCAATTCCAGCCCTATTTTGACTCCATGTGTGCCAAACTGATTATTTGGGCTCCCACATGGGAACATTTACTTGCCCGCTCAGAGCGTGCATTAAAAGAGTTTAAAATACGTGGTATAAAAACTACCATCCCTTATTACATTCAGGTTCTGAAGCATCCTGATTTTATTAAACATCAATTTGATACTAGCTTTGTCGAACGTAACCCTGAGCTGGCAGAAAATGCCATTGATGATAGTTCTGACAATATCGCCACAGTTGTCAGTGCAGCCGTAGCCGTTGCACTGGGTAGCTAGTAGGAGAAGATTATGCCTGCGGTAAAAATCACCGAGACAGTTCTGAGAGATGGTCACCAGTCACTGATCGCAACACGGATGAGAACGGAAGATATGCTTCCGATCTGCAAGGAACTCGACAATATTGGCTTTGGTTCTTTGGAAGTTTGGGGTGGCGCTACATTTGATAGCTGTCTGCGCTTTTTAAAAGAAGATCCCTGGCAACGACTCAAGGATTTGCGAAAAGCGTTACCAAATACTCCCCTTTCCATGCTGTTACGTGGTCAAAATCTGGTGGGATATCGCCACTATGCCGATGATGTGGTAACCGAGTTCGTTAGAAAAACAGCTGACAATGGTATCGATATCTTCCGCGTATTTGATGCACTAAATGATTTACGCAATCTTGAAAGTTCAATTAAAGCAGTCAAGGCTTCAGGCAAACATGCACAGGGCACCATTTGTTACACCACCAGCCCTTTTCACTCGATTGATCAGTTTGTAGCACAGGCTGTTGCGCTGGCAGAAATGGGAAGTGACAGCATTGTGGTCAAGGATATGGCCGGACTATTAACGCCATCAGTCAGTGCAGAGCTTTTTGCCGCTCTTTCAGATGCGGTGAATTTACCGTTACAGCTACATAGTCATGCAACTGCAGGTCTGGCGGCAATGTGTCAGTTAAAAGCGATCGAAAACGGCTGTGGAACCATTGATACTGCCATTTCAGCCTTTGCCGAAGGTAGCAGCCATCCCACCACTGAAAGTATGGTAGCAGCCCTTCGTGGTACCGAATATGACACTGGACTTGATCTTGAAAAACTTCAGGCGATTGGTTTTTATTTCAATGAAGTCCGGAAAAAATATCATCAATACGAAAGCGAATTTACCGGTATTGATACCCGGGTACAGGTCAATCAGGTTCCTGGTGGTATGCTCTCAAACCTTGCGCATCAGCTTAAAGGCCAGGGTGCATTAAATCGCATGAACGAAGTACTCGATGAAATCCCGCGTGTACGCAAAGATTTGGGTTACCCGCCTCTGGTTACCCCTTCATCCCAAATTGTCGGCACCCAGGCGGTGATGAATGTGATGACGGGAGAGCGTTACCTTAACTTCACTAGTGAAGTAAAACTCTATATGCAAGGTCGTTACGGTAAAGCACCTGCTCCTGTGGATGAAGCGGTTCAGAAAAAAGCGACCGGTGGAGAAAATATCATTACCCATCGCCCGGCTGATGATATAGCACCAGAGCTTGAAAAGGCTCGAAAAGAGTATGCTGACTATGTTAAGTCTGAAGAAGATCTGCTGATCGCCATAATGTTCCCGGAAGTTGGCTGTGACTTCCTCAAACAGCGCGAAGCAGGCACATTGGAGCCGGAAGAGTTACTGCCAATTGCAGCGCAACAAGCGGCGGCTCCTTCTATATTTGATATCAATCTAAATGGTCAGACTCATCACGTCGTGGTCAGTCGTGATAAGGCAAATCGACAACTGATTCAGATTGAAGTTGATGGCACTGAATCTGAGGTTGAAATTCTCCTTGATGGAGAAACCAGCTTATCCGCTACTTCCAGACCACGTCCGGAAGGCCCCGGTGATGTTACTTCCTCCATGCCTGCTACAGTCATCGAGTTACTGGTTAAGGAAGGTGATCATATCGAGCAAGGTGCAGCTTTATGTATCATTGAAGCGATGAAAATGGAATCGGAGATCTCCGCACCACATAGTGGCACTGTTACAACATTGTATATTGCCAAAGGTGATCAAATTGCACCGAATGAAACACTCATAAAAATTGAAAATGAGTAGTCGTAGTTTTCAGAACCAACAAAAACTGGTACTGGGTTCAACTTCTCCATTTCGTCAGCAGATATTACAGAAACTGCAGGTCACATTTGAAACTGACTCACCTGATATAGATGAATCAATACTGGACAACGAAACACCACAGGAACTGGTTGCCCGCCTGTCTGAGTTAAAGGCTCGTACAGTTGCACAACGTCATCCTGACGCGCTCATCATTGGCTCAGATCAGGTCTCGGTTAACAATGGTGTTATTCTGGGCAAACCCCACACTCACGAAAACGCGATACAACAGCTTATAAATGCATCCGGTAAAAAAATCACCTTTTACACCGGCCTGTGTCTGTATAACGCAAAAACTGACGATGCCCAGGTAGAAGTCGTCCCCTTTCATGTCCACTTCCGCCAACTGAACGAAGCACAAATAGATCACTATTTGCGTGTAGAACAACCCTACAATTGCGCTGGCAGTTTTAAATCAGAAGGCTATGGCATTTCGCTGTTCTCAAAGCTAGAGGGAGATGATCCCAACACCCTGATTGGTCTACCACTTATCCGACTGACTGCAATGTTGGAGCACGAAGGCTTTAGGGTCGTATGAATAAACGGCAATCAGATGACGTTGAGTGTTGTAAAATAAGCAATCACTTCAGGCTGGTGTAATAAATATAAAAAAATGAACCGGGGCGCTTGACTTCAAAAGTTACATCGCTAGAATATGCACCTCTTTCAGCGGGAATAGCTCAGTTGGTAGAGCACGACCTTGCCAAGGTCGGGGTCGCGAGTTCGAATCTCGTTTCCCGCTCCAAACATCTACAGTTCATACTGTAAGGATAAAAAAACCTCGTTTCATATAACGGGGTTTTTTTTCGTCCTAATAAAATAAACATCAAAAAAACAACCACAAAAAGCATACAAATGGTACTGACAACCGAGATTACATCCTGTATTATGCGCTTCGCTCAATAGCCAACAGATGGCTATTTAGTTGAGAACCTCGTGAGTTAGAACAACAGTTATCCCTCACAAAAGAGGAAATGCTCAAAACCCTGGCTGGGTGGCAGAATGGCTATGCAGCGGATTGCAAATCCGTGGACCTCGGTTCGACTCCGGGCCCAGCCTCCAAATTTTGTACCTATTAGAACTCCATCTCGTATACCCCGATGGCGTTGTGGTAGATGTTGTACAGGAAGTACGAATGTCGCGGGAGACAGGAGTCGAGAGCGACCGCAAGGTCAGTGCAAAGCACTGGTTCTGCAAATAAGTTATAAACTGAAAAAAAGTCCATCCTCAATGCCCGGGTGGCGAAATTGGTAGACGCAAGGGACTTAAAATCCCTCGATCATTGCGATCGTGCCGGTTCGATTCCGGCCCCGGGCACCATATTTTTTTAAATATCCTGTTTTTTTTCTTTAAAAATGAATATTTGAGTACTCTCCGACACTTATCGTGCGGGATGATGATAGCGCCCATCATAGCCAATACAGATAATCAGCCGCTTATCTCTGAAAGCAGGAAATATCCTTGGTAAAAGATTACACAGTTAGTATAGCCATAGGCTTTTACAGCAATTGCTTATATACAATGATTGTATTAACTTGGCGGGAATCCCCTATCCCAACTTCCGTTTCAGATAAGGAATCATCTTACCTAATCCCAATTTAACTACTTCATTGGCCTGTTCCATTAATGGGAGTAATTTGCGCACCGCCTGCTCAAGGTCACTATGACTTATGTCGTTAGGGTTAGTGGATATTTTAGTCAGTAGTTCTTCAATATTAATGTCGTTATCCGTCTGCTTTTCTGCTGTGGTTTCAGGCTCTGATTGTGCACCTTGTTCAGTTTGATAGTGGACAGTATGTCCTGTCCCTTTTTCATCAGCCTGTTTTAAAGCACTTTCTGCGTGTTCCAGTAGCTGGTTAAAACTGTTGAACTCAGGTGTAATCGATTCAGTAGCAATACCACTGGCAAATGGTATGGTGACAACTTGATCGAGTATGCGCATTTTCAGGTTTTCTATCTTTTGCGATATACGTTTAATCACGTTTTCTGCTTCGCTGGAATCGGTATAGTGCAGTAACAAGGCAAATTCATCTATCGGGCAGTAAGCGGCCAGGTCTTCTGCTCGTAGCGACTGTTTGAGCAGGTTTGCAACCTGTTTAATCACACTATTGGCAATGCGTTGGCTGAATTGCTCTGATAGCTGGTGATAGTTTTGCATTTTAAGGCGAACCACTGTCAGCTCATGACCATGACGCTGTGACATGGAGAAAGTCTTTTTACCCTGTTCAATAAAGTGATCCTTGTTTACCAGACCAGTCAGAGGATCTAATGGTGACTGCCGTTCCAGCTCTGTCAGGCGTGCATTTAAACCTGAATAGCTGCGGGTGCGTGATTGCAGCTCGGCCTTATCAAACGGCTTTCCTATCAGATCGGTTGCACCTAATGAGACCACGTACTCTTTTTCTGCGACCTTATCATCCTTGCCAGTAATAACCAGAATGGGGATTGATTTGAGCTGTTTGTTATCTGAGTTACGGATGGAGCGAATCAATTGATAGCCATCCATATTTGGCATGGTCAGATCAGTGATAAGTAATTTAAAACTTGTATTGTTTTGCAGTTCATCCCAGGCTTGTTGCCCATCTTCACATTCATGAATATTAAAATCTTCTGCAAGGTGTTTTATCAGGGTACGACGTATCACCTTAGAGTCATCGGCAATGATAATATGCAATTTATTGTTGTCGGTATTCAAAGCAATTCTGCCTTTGTCAGTGTTTGTTAACGGCTTATTCTTTATTTCCATCCATCCGCATTACCACTCCTGATCTTCTCTTCATCAGCTTCAAGTATCTGTTTTAGCTGTTCTCGTGCTTCACGATATATGGTGATGTGCTGTTCCTGTTCATCCACTTCATACAGCTTTTCAAATAATTGTAGATCATGTTCTCTAAAAGTATGTATTGCCTGTTTAGCTTGATAGGCACCGAGTCCCAGTTTTTTGAGTACACTTTCACCCAGAGCCAGTCCGGATTCAAGCATTTCACGCTCATAGACATCAACACCGGCTTTTCGTAATTCAAACGCATGTCCCATACCATAAGCACGTGCAATCACCCTTAAATGGGGAAAGTGTTTTTTAACCTGTTTTAATACAGTCAGACTAGCCTGCGGATCGTCCAGCGTAATAACCATAATCTCGGCCTCAGCAGCGCCAGCGGATTCAAGCAAATCGAGTCGCCGGGCATCACCATAATAGACTTCATAGCCATATTTTCGCGCTTCACTAATCTGATCCGGATCATGATCAAGAATAGTGGTGGGATATCCGTTCGCATGTAACAGTCGACCCACAATGCGCCCAAACCGTCCAAAGCCAACAATAATAACGGGATGATCATGCCTATCAATAACGTCGTCTTCGATCGCATTATCTGGACGCTGATAATGCTTACTGATGATACGATCATAGATTAGAAGCAGTATGGGTGTGGTCAACATCGATAGTGCAACCACACCTACCAGGAGATCGGTAGTTTCTGTTTGTAACACTCCTTGTGCTGTAGCAACGCTAAACAATACAAAGGCAAATTCACCTCCCTGACACAACAGAAAGCTAAACAGATAGTGTTGCCCTTTTTTTATCTTTTCATACTTCGCCAGCAATAACAGCACGCCTAACTTAATGCCGACCAGTGCGGCTACCAGAATAAATACTTTTAGTGGCTCGCTAATGAGCAGACCAATATCTACACTCATGCCCACAGCAATGAAAAATAGTCCGAGTAACAAACCCTTGAAGGGCTCTATTTCTGCTTCTAGCTCATGGCGAAATTCGGAGTCAGCCAATAACACCCCGGCAAGAAAAGAGCCCATTGCCATAGATAGCCCCACAGATGCAACCAGTACTGCAATGCCTATCACCAGCAACAATGAGAAAGCGGTAAACACCTCTCGAAGGCGGGTTTTGGCTATAATGCGGAAGATTGGTCGAATGAGGTAATGACCACCAATAATAATAACGCTGATCACGCTAATCACCTTAATAAAGGCGATCCAGGTATTACTATCAGCAGTGACCGCATTATGTGTCGACATCAAGGAGATCAGTGCCAAAATGGGGATAACCGCAATATCCTGAAACAGTAAAATAGAAAATGCTGACCCTCCAGCCTGGGTCGCCATCAGGTTTTTTTCGGTTAATGATTGCAAGGCAATTGCGGTGGATGAAAGTGACAGTGCCAGTGCAATGATAATGGCTTGCTGCCAACTAACACCTGCCCACAGTGCAATGGCAGTAATGATAAGAGTCGTGATCATCATCTGACCACCACCCAAAATCAGAATGGGGCGTTTAAGCTCCCACAGGCGTCTTGGATGCAGTTCCAGACCGATTAGGAACATCAATAACACCACACCAAATTCGGCAAAGTGGATAATATCCTGCACATTATTGATCAGCCCTAGTCCCCAGGGGCCGATGACCATACCCGCAATCAAATAGCCAAGAACCGAGCCAAAACCGAGAAACTTGGTTAAAGGTACTGCAATGACGGCAGCACTGAGATAGATAATCGCATTCATGAGCAGGGAGTATTCTTGCATCAGCTTTTCTCTGCTCTGATTTCATCATAAACACTTTCCACCAGCTTGCGATATTGCTGTGAAATATCATCAAGCTCATGATCGCTGATAGTTTCGATCCCATGTACCACAAACGGTTCATGATATCTCATACCACAATGCAACGCAGTGCGACGATAAGGTGATAACAGCTGATTAATGGTGTTTTCCAGTCCACTATAGGATTCAGCAGCTTGTCCGGTTGTAACAGCGGTCATTAGCACTTTATCTTTTAAGGCATCACCACTTTCTCCGTGAGCAAAGCCTGATTCGAGAACCATTTCCTGCCATTGTTTGAGTAATGCCGGTGCAGCATACCAGTAGATTGGAAACTGAAAGATCACTAAATCGGCCTGTCGCAGCAGATTTTGTTCACGTGGTTTATTAACGTAGAAATCGGGATAGTGTTCGTAGAGATCATTCATCACCAGACCAGGCATGTCAGTTAGTGAATCAACCAAACGACGATTGGCTCGCGAACGATTCATGTATGGATGGACTAATTGAAGTAAAATCATCTATAGACACAGTTCGTGATTAATATCATAGTGAACATAACATAAAGTCATCCTTTTAAGTGAATACCAAGTGGCTGAAACACTAATTTTGTATCATCATTACGTATCATGAATTCAACGAATCCCATTGAAGAACTACGCCGTATTTTTGACTATCAGCACGGGCTATTTGAACAGCACCCAAACACTCCCCTTGCTGAGCGCATCAACCGACTACAACGCTTAAAACAGCTTCTGTTAGTAAATCGCAAGCCATTGATTGCAGCTATCTGCAAAGATTTTGGGTCTCGGGCAAAAGAAGAGACTGAAATAGGTGAGATGATGACTTTATTGACTGAAATCAACCACTGTATTAAAAAACTGCCCAAATGGATCAAGCCATCATCTCGCCGACTCGATTTGGTTTTTTTACCCGGAAAAGGTGCAGTTTTATACCAACCCAAAGGTGTTGTTGGGGTGATCTCTCCATGGAACTACCCAATACTGCTCTCTTTGGCTCCAGTGATTAATGCCTTCGCTGCGGGTAACCGGGTAATGTTAAAAGTATCTGAACACACTCCAAAGACCTCTGCTTTATTATCAACCCTGATTAACGAAATATTTGATGAAGGAGAATTCAGGGTCATAAACGGTGGAACAGGGATCAGCATTGCTTTTTCACAACTGCCGTTTGATCACATTATATTTACCGGTTCAACACAAACAGGGCGGGCGGTCATGAGTGCTGCAGCTAAAAACCTGACCCCGGTTACACTGGAGCTAGGCGGCAAAAGTCCTGCCATCATTGCCAATGACATCCCAATGGCTGAAGCAGCCACACTGATTGGCTTTGGTAAAACCTATAGCAGTGGTCAAAGCTGTATAGCGCCTGATTATGTGCTGTGTCCCAACACCCGCATGGATGAATTTGTCTCCCACTTTGGTGAGTTTATTGCAAAACGCTACCTTACTTTAGCTCATAACAGTGATTACACCTCTATCATTAACGACACACAATATCAGCGATTAACCGGATACCTGGATGATGCAGCTGATAAAGGTGCAAAAATTATTGTCTTTAATCCAGCAGATGAGGTTTTACATCAGGATAGGAAAATGGCTCCAACCCTGTTGTTAAATACCACGGATGAAATGCAGATCAGTCATGATGAAATTTTTGGCCCCCTGCTTCCGGTAATTGGCTATGATTCATTGGAAGATGCCATTGAATATGTACAAAAGCGTCCACGTCCATTGACACTATATTATCTTGGGCATGATGCATCACAACAACAGCAGGTGATAGAAAAGACGATAAGCGGCTCTATAGTTTTCAATGATATGTTAATTCAGGCCACTCAAAGTCGACTACCGTTTGGTGGCACAGGTGATTCAGGGATTGGTCATTATCATGGTTATGAGGGATTTCTGGAATTATCACACCAGCGTAGCTTGGTAAAAAAAGGCAAGTTTAATTCCACTCGCTTTGGCTTACCTCCTTATGGAAGGCTGATTCATAAGCTGCTTTCCCGTTTTTTTGTTCGTTAAAATAAGGAGCTGTTTATGGGGGCAAAATATCCGGCACTAAAACCACAACACATTGATTTTATTAGAGAACAGCCTGTTTATTTTGTCAGTACTGCACCTGATGATGGTTATATCAACCTTTCACCGAAGGGCCTGGATTCACTACATATTATTGATGAGACACATCTACTATGGCTCAACCTTACCGGCAGTGCCAATGAAACAGCAGCACATCTTCTGGAGAACAGTTGTATCACTATGATGTTTTGTGCCTTTGAGGGTGAACCAATGATATTACGCCTGTACGGGCATGGTGAAATTGTTACTCCTGACAATCCGTTATGGGAATCGCTTCTTTCGCACTTCCCTTATTCGGATGGAGCAAGACAGTTAATCAAAATGGCGATTGAACTGGTACATACCTCCTGTGGTTTCGGAGTGCCGTTGATGCAATATCAAGGACAACGCCAACAACTTCCACGCTGGATAGAAAAAAAGGGAGTTGATGGAATTCGTGCATATCAGAAAAAGAACAACACTATCAGCTTAAACGGTAAACCTACCGATATATCCAGTGATTAATACCGACTACAAAGACAACTACTGTTTGCCTTCAAACATTACACGCCACTGACCATTTTCACGCGTTAGATAGAGGCGTTTATTCATAGCATTACTGAAATTGTTGGAGCGATAATCCTGGCGAAAATTAGCCACAATGATTTCACGCCCGTTGCTTGCTGATTTGGGATAGGAGAATAAAGAAATATTTTCGATACCAATTTTTTGATACTTCTTTGATTTGGCAATGCGACGTTTGCGCTCAGCCCAACTATCTTTATTATGCTTACCACTCCAGAACTCATCTGCATAATGAGAAAGGTAACTTTCAACATCGCCACTGGCCCAGTCATCACGCCATTGGTAAATAGCTGATTCAACTTCATTTGCTAGCGCATTCCATTTAGGGATCTCCAGCCAGGAAACCTGCTCTGCTACAATTACTGGCGTTAATCCCGGCTTCAGGAATTCACTCACCTTGGAGAGGTCGATATTAGGTAATACGACACACCCTTCACTATCAAGTGGTGGGCGACTGTAGTAGATAGGATCCGTGCCATGCAACCAGATCCCATAGCCGGTTTTTCCCAGACGCCGATCCAGTTCATTGGGATAGTTCATTGGATAGGCTGAAATACCATATTTAGCGGGCAGTTTGGTGTCGGGTATATGTGAGGTTATAAAATAGACCCCTTCTGGCGTTTTCAAATCACCTCTAACCTTTTTATTACCATTGAGTTTGCCGGTACTGACATAAAAATCACGGATCAGCTCCGGTTTATCGGTCTCGCCATTAACTTGATAGACATAGAGTCGATGGGTACTTTTATCGACTAATATGGCATTTTTAACCTCTTTATCCAGATGCAACAGCTCACGTGGCAAACGACCATTGGGTAAGGTGTCGAGAAATGCTTTCAGACGTACTTCGGCTTCAGATTTTAATAGATTGAGGCGTTCAGTATTGCTTTTATGCTGAGCTAAGCCAGGTAACAGGGGAAAGGAACCAAAGTCGGTTACCGTTTGTGCGTTAGAGAGCAGCATATCACCCTGAATCATATAGGCGAGGTGGAATTTAGGAGCCTTATGTGTGAGCCGATCGAGCTCATTGATCGCCTCATTTGTCATGCCGGATTTAAACTTTAGCAAGCCAATTAACAAGCTTGCCTCATGATCCTCAGGATAAAAGCTACGACGCTGTTCCAGCTTTTGAATTGCTTCGGCGTACAGTGAGCGATCCTCTGATGAGCTTTTTAAAGGCGTCAGATGGTATTGAGCTGGCATGGTGGTTGTCACTGCCATAGCACCATGCATCACAAAAAATGTGCCTATCAGGAGGAGTATTTTGTTAAGAGTTTTTGCCATTAATATGCCTTAAGCGATACTTCACGGAAGATTTTCCACTCACCTTCTTCTTCAGTAAAAATTATCCGTTTACGTGTATGATCCCTATAAAAATCAGAACGATACGCCATATCAAAGTCTACACGAAAATCTCCGTTCGGCAACTTAATAACCATAATATTATCGAGGTTTATTTCAATAATATCGGGTTTCTGAATACGTCTGGTACGCTCTTTAATCCAGACATTACGCTCTGGCCAACGCACTGATACGAATGATTTTGCATACACATGGAAATAGTTTTCCAGATCTTTACCTGTCCAACTATCTTTCCAGTCATGGAGAGTGGCAATAACACGATCAATAGGTTGCTGTTGTTTTACAACAGTCTTTGTGACTGCAAGCTTATCTTCTTCCATCCTTACCGGGGCAGAAGCAACAATTTGCGGGGTTGTCTCAGCCACAATCTCCTTAACCGGCTGTACTACTTTCTGCACAGGGTTTTGTGGGGGTGCCTGCAAGCTTGTGACTACAGTGGTTGTTCGATCAAAAGGCGGCTTATTTGGTTTTAAGGTAACTACCGGCAGCGTTGTTCTTTCAACACTATTGAGCATGGAAAGCTGTATAGGTTGATTCTCAACTTCAAGCGCCTTGGCATATGAGAGTCGCGACTGTTCCTGAAACAGCCGACGCAAATTCTCAGTAATGGTTTGATAGCTTTTATGGGTTGCAAGCCCCTTTTCCAGAATCTTTTGTGCATCAGAAAAACGATTTTGCTTGCTATAAAGAACAGCCAGGTTGTTGTAGTACTCAGGTATTTTCGGGTTTTCTGCAACAAGCTCTTCAAATACAACCGTAGCAGATTCAATACGTCCATCTTTTGCCAGTGCTATTGCGTAGTAGAAGCGCGCATCAGCCTGCTTTTTCATATCCTCATCCAGACGTTCAAATGCGATAATGGCTTCAGCATTATGTCCTTTTTCAAAGTTCTCACGGACATACCTCAACCCGTCTGCATACAGCACAGATCCAAACAGCAGTGTGGATATAAGCAGCAATATATATGTGAGCTCTCTTTTTTGACGCAAGGGCAAGGTAAATTCCTTCCTGTATCTTATAATGTTGCGGCTATTATATAGATAGAATGCACTTCTACAAACTGCTATGACCTTTAACCTCTACACGTTGTATAATCAGAGACAATAGTCGAGGATAAACATGCTCAGTTAATTGTGTCTTAATGTAAGGGAGTCGTCATGCCTACCGGCAATGAATTGTTACAAAAACTGGAAAAGCTGACTGATATTGGTATTGCGCTGTCTGCTGAGAAAAATACCCAGCGACTACTTGAAATGATTTTACAAGGTGCTATCACTCTGACTAATGCGGATGGCGGTACACTCTATTCAGTTTATGAAGATGGTACGGTTCGAATGGAAATCGTCCGAACCAAATCACTCAATTACATCATGGGCGGAACATCAGGTGAAAAGATTCCCTTTGCTCCACTAAACCGTTGGGACAGTAACCGTAAACCCAATAACAGTATGGTTGTGACCTATGCAATCAATAACGACTGTACGGTTAATATCCCTGATGCCTACCATGCCAGCGGCTTTGACTTTAGCGGAACCCAGCAATTTGATAAAAACACCGGTTACCATTCACAGTCCTTTTTAACCGTCCCAATGAAAAACCACGAGGGTGATATTATCGGGGTGTTGCAGCTTATCAACGCACAAAATCCTGATAATAGTGAAATCATTCCGTTCTCAGATGGTGCACAAAAACTGACAGAATCTCTCTCTTCCCTGGCGGCAATTGCTCTTTCTAACCGTCAGCTGATTAATGATCTTAACACTCTGCTTGAATCCTTGATTCAACTCATAGCCACAGCGATTGATGATAAATCACCATACACAGGGGGACATTGCCGGCGTGTACCAGAGTTGACCAATATGATCGCGCAGGCTGCTGTAACTTCTAATAACGAGATCTTCAGGGATTTTAACCTTGACGAAGAAGAGCAATACGAATTAAGTATTGCTGCCTGGTTACATGATTGCGGAAAAATCACCACACCGGAATACATTGTTGACAAGGCAAGCAAACTACAAACCATTTTTGATCGCTTTGAACTGGTAAAAGCCCGTTTTGAAATTGCCAAGCGTGATGCAAAAATCGCAGTGCTGGAAGCACAGCTCATTCAGCAAAAAAGTGATGATGAAGTCTCTGTACCAGCATTACAACAGCAGTACCAACAAACATTGGAGCAACTGGAGCAGGATCTAGCCTTTCTCGAAATGAGTAATCATGGCGGTGAATTCATTAGTGATGAGGATGTAGCACGTATTCAGCAAATAGGAAAACAACCTTTAACTGTAGATCACCAATCAATCACCTTACTATCTGATGATGAGATCAAGAATCTGAGTATCAGTAGAGGGACTTTAACGGATGAAGAACGGCTGATAATTAACAATCATATAGTCTCATCGATTAAAATGCTTGACTCCTTACCTTTCCCCAAACATCTGAAAAACGTACCCGAATATGCTGGAGGGCATCATGAACGTTACGATGGCAAGGGCTATCCCAATGGCCTCAAAGGTGAAGAGATGTCACTTCAGGCACGTATGATTGCACTGGCAGATATTTTTGAGGCACTCACAGCTGATGACAGACCTTATAAAAGTGGTAAAAAGCTCACTGAGGCTATCTACCTGCTAGGTAAAATGAAAAATGAAGGCCATATTGATCCAAATCTCTTTAATCTGTTTATTGACCAAAAAATATACGAGAAATATGCCAATATGTTTTTAAGCGATAGCCTCAATGATGAAGTAGATATCAGCAATATTCCCGGTTACGTAAAACCGGAAGATCGCTGATCATTGAAAACAAAGATGAATGCTAGCAACAATTCAGAGTTCATCAGATAATGTGCCCATGAATATGCTAAATCGCTCGCTTGACATCACTATCCTTGCTTTGGGAGTTACCTTAAGTTTTCAGAACCAGGATCAGCTTGCTCCGCAAACCCTGCAACATCGGCTTTTACTTATCCCGACCATGTTGGGTGTGAAATGATAATCGGTGGCGACAACCTGCTGCAAACAGGATTGATCGTTTTAACAATCATTGCCGCGGCATGGTTTCTTCCTCGTTTGATAAAGGCTGTTAAAGCTGAAAATACCATTCTTGCCTCTGAAGTACGCCAGATGATCGATAGTGGTGGGAAAGTCTCCATTGTTGCCATCGATGAAGAACCAGACATTACCCAGCTTAGTGACTATAAAAGTGCCATCATCAACGTGATTAAAGATGAGATCCCTATCCGTCTACACCAACTGGAGCCACTTCGTAGTCATCTGGTCGCCATTCTCTCTAAAAACATTAATGATGCAGAAGATGCGGCACTGCAACTGAGTCAGCTGGGTTTTCCTCAGGTTATTGTAATTGACCGGCGCCAGTCACGTCGTTAACCGATAGCTTTTCCATCAAATAACAGAGGCAGTCCTGACGGATAACCCGAGTATCCAGGGTTAACATCGACGGGATTACCTCTTTACAGGTTTTTAAATACTCACCGTCATTATAAAAATATTCATCCGCTATGGATTGGCCTTGTTCTCCTGATACAAAAAGCTGACGCTTATCATCGCGCACATGAGCTAAAATCGTACCCGCAGGTAACTCACAAAAATTATAGTGATCAATATCTCCGTTAAAGCAGATATCAGCATCGCTATGACCAAACCCAATGGAGTCCTCAGGTGCGACTTTTACAATCCCAACGGTATGATATACATCATAATCGTGAACCGGCACCTTATGTTCAGGAAAATGATCCAGATGAAGTACTGCATCGACATAACTGAGTGCGTGCTCGATACTGCCTTCAGAGCCCGATTTTCCACACTCCAGGGTCACAGCAGGACAAAACTTGCCAAAGGCGATCGATTGCACTTGATCAGGCTTGATGAAGTAAACCAGAGTTCGACTAAACAGGCTGGCCAAATGAATGAAGCGATTATCCAGATAGTTGATACAGACGTAATGAGGATTTAACCCTGTGTTGTTATGGATATCGATACTGGCAAATGGTCGTTTTGCTTTCATCTGTTCAATAACCCTTTGCATCATTCTATGCTCAGGGCTCCCCCCTAAATCCCATACACGGTTATAGTCCGGCTGTTCATCAAGTGCACGCAACCCTTTCGCTGCAGCAGTCACATTTCCAATAAACAATGAGAGCGAGCGAGGCAATGTTTTATCCGCATAATTCTTGAGTAATCGGCGCATTGCTTCCCAGCCTGTGGTCTCATTGCCATGAAGCAGCACGGAAACAAAGAGTGGAGATTCTCGCCTTCCCTGAATATGGATTAAGGTTGGCCCCGTTAAAAACTGCCCCAGATTATTAGCTTCACACTCAAGTAAACCATCCGGGATCTGTGTAAGAATTGATAGCATAAACCTATACCGGCCAATGGTGTACCGGCTCACCTATTTCTTGATGTTGTTGATAAAGCATAGTCATCTGATGGAGATCACCATTACACTTTTGTGCTGCCTGTTGTTGCCATACAGCTCCGGTTTGACGATTTTTTGTCCTGCCACTAATCACTGACAGCAATAGCTGGATAGTATAAAAATCGACACCAAGCATTTCCAAACCACGTCTTGCATCCGTGATCAACATAGGGAGTAAATCACTCATTTTACCCTGTTGACCATCCAGCCACCCGATATTTGCATTTAAACCGTGTTTAGCTGCCGCATAGAAATTATCGCGACTATCACTGAACTGTAACCGATTTTCGGGTGGTGACAGGCTCTCTGCCATAGAGGTAACAAGCCCCAGAAGAAATGCCAGATTTGCCAGCATATCAACAGGTGTTGGTCCGGCTGGCAGAGATCGGTGTTCAATTCTAAAATGGGGAACACCTGTAGCATCAAAGCCTATTATCGGTCTGTTCCAACGCCAGATTGTGCCATTATGGAAACACAGATGGATTAGATCCTTAGCCTCCCCGTCAAAAATATTCGGCAATAGTGGTGGGAAATGATGCAGGTTTTCCTGATACAGTTCTGCAATTGAATCACGAATATAACCACTGCCAAACGATACCCGTTTTACTGGCCCGGAAGATGCACCATCATATCCTCCCACAGGGACTGCTTGCTCAAACAGTGGAATGCGTGTCTCCTGCCAGAGTTGTTTTCCAAATAAAAACGGGGAGTTGGCACTGATGGCAACCACAGGCGCCGAAGCAAGACAAAAGGCGTTGTAATAACGACCAATCTTATGTTGCGCCACCTGTAGATGGGTTTGAAAAGAGGTGGTTGCCGCTTCAAGCATTACATCCATGTGGGTTGATTTTAGTTGATCACTATCACCCTGAATATTCAGCTCTATCGGCTTACCTTTACGCATTCGCAAAACATGTTGGTTTAGCGCTCGGTAACGGGTCATTTTTGACATATTCTCCGGAACCAGATCACTGTCCTGAAGTGTTGGCAGGATGCCGATCATTAACATGGAGCTGTCATGCTGTCTTGCCTGCCATTGAGCCCGAGCCCAGTTGTCGGTTAGATCACCAAACAGTTGTTCAAAATTACTCCCGTCAACCGTTGAAGGTGTACCGTTAATTTCAATATTAAACTGGGAAAGTTCAGGGGAAAATGTAGCCATATCATTAATTTGATTTAGCAGGGTTTCATTAATCGCCATCGGCGACATATCATTATTTACCAGACAAGCTTCAAGTTCAAAACCGACAAGCCCTGATTCATCAGAAAACTTTCTATCATTGATGAGTTCGAGTAAAAGCTCGGTTTCACATTCCAGCGCTTTTTCAAACCGTACAAAGTCTGTTCGATTAAAACGCGTGGATGTGATTTCCTGTCCCATTCCCTACTCTCCCAAGTGCTTTCTCAATTCTAATAAGCGTTCTGGTGTACCAATGTCATACCATTGCCCCTGATAAAACTCCCCGGTTATCAGTCGTTGATTCATCGCCTCTCGCAATAGTGGACCCATCTTGAATGCGGCAAAGGTACATTTGGAAAATAGCTCAGGATGATAGATTCCGATACCCGAGAAAGTAAAATTTCTAAAACCTTCACGTCCGGAAAGTAGCCACTGCCCCTCTTTTTCAAAATCCCCTTCAAGATGATGAGGTGGATTGGAAACCACCACAAGATGTGCCAATCCACTCAGTTGTTGCGGTAACTGGCTATATGGGTAGTCGCACCAGATGTCGCCATTAACTACCAGAAAAGGATCTTTACCAAGTAGCGGCAATGCCTTGTAGATCCCACCTCCGGTCTCCAATGCCGTAGTTTCTCGTGAGTATTGAATATTCAGTTGATAACGTGAACCATCACCAAGATAGGATTCTATCTGCTCAGCAAGATAGGAGGTGTTAATGATGACTTCACAGAACCCGGCTGCAGAAAGCGCACTCAGGTGGAACTCGATAAGTCGTTGATTCCCCACATTTAAAAGTGGTTTAGGGGTATTATCGGTTAAAGGTCGCATTCTTTCTCCACGACCCGCCGCAAGGATCATTGCACGCATATTATCTCCATACTGTGATTTTGCGTTGTAGCGTTTGACATTGCAATCATCTAAATAGTTTTCAAACCGGTTTGAAAAAGCAGAAGACTAACCCCACACTAGGAACTTTAGATAGTGAAGTGAAGGAAAATATATGTACGCAGAAGATCAAATGAGCCTGACCAGCGGTATCGCCGCTTTTGAAGGTAAGCACTTTGCGATGGCTATGCAACATCTGTCGCCACTAGCTGACCAGGGTAATGCTGAAGCACAATACCGTGTGGCTATTATGCAGCAAAACGGACTCATTGGCTCCGTGCACATCGATGATGCCGTGAAATATATGGAGCTGGCTGCAAATCAGGGACATGCAATGGCACAACATGGCCTGGGATTTATGTATATGGAAGGTGAAGGCAAGCCCAAAGATATGACTTTAGCCATTGAGTGGTTTGAAAAAGCAGCAGCACAAGGGCTCGCTGGTTCATTGACAACATTAGGAATGCTGTATCAGGAAGGTAATGGTGTTGAGCAAAATGAAGAAAAGGCCAAAGAGTATTTCTGCAAAGCCGGCTTTGATATGTGATTAATTTCCTTAAACATGCAATAGAAATCCTAACCTGACCTGACTGATGGCCAGTCAGGTCTAATACCAAATGAGTGATCAAGAATCATTAGCTTCGACTATCCTCCTTTTAGAGTTATAATCACCACCACTTTATATAGATGGCACTTAGATGAAACTGCTTATCAGAAATCTTGCTCGCACTACCACTGAAGATGAATTGAGGGATCTTTTTGAATCCTATGGACAGGTACAATATTGCACGATTGTGATGGACAAAATTACCGGCAAATCCAAAGGCTTTGGATTTGTAGAGATGCCTAAACTCGGTGAAGCAAAAGCAGCGATGAAGAACCTGAACGGCAAACTGATCTCTGAGAGCAAGATCAGGGTTAAAAAAGCTGAAACAGCCCCTGATGACAAGTCATGATTGAGATCACACCTGATAGCCCTTTACATGGGCTCAAAGTAGACGAAATGGTTAGACAGCTACATGAAAAATATGGCTGGGAGGAGCTGGCCCGTCGAGTAAATATCAAATGTTTTAGCAAAAATCCCAGCATCATCTCCAGTGCAAAATTTCTGCGCAAGACACCATGGGCTCTGGAAAAGGTACAAATGCTCTATTTACAGATGACAGGGCATAAAATCAATGTCTGGCCCAGCAAGCTGCCAGTGAATCCATCCACTAATTAGTTTGTTGGAAGCGGTTTTTAAAGGCATCAACACGCTTACGGTTTGCTCCAAGATCGCTATGACCCACTCTTGATGCAGATCGGATATGCACCAGAGCCTGATCAGCATCAATCCTTATTTCAAAATCATCGACAAAACCGAATATGGCAGAAGTAAACGTCGCTGCGATATAGTTTTGCTTATGCTCTGTTACAACACCGTTCATTGCGGTAATAGCTTTCAAACTATGTTTGAACACAATCTCTGGCTCAAGGTTTGATGACAAAGGCAGGGTAAAGTGTCCAGGATCATCATTATATTCTGAGCAGATACAATTTGGTTTATCAGGACATCTGCTTAACTGGCCGTTGTTTAAACCCGCAGCTTTGGCCGATTTGGACTGCACACCCAAATAGAAAAATGCAGCTATTATCAAAATGATGAATGAAACAACAATGACAAGAAATATTTTCATCCGTTTTTTACCTGCTTAATGATTACTCAGGCGTTGTAATTGCCTGTCATGTATTCGTGGTAAAACCAGCGTTGTTGTAATGGCACCTGTTAAGGCAGTTGCCATATCAGATTGGGTATCCCATACATAACCCTGAGTACCCAGAAATGCTTCAGCATCTTCACCAGTCGCTAATGCTACCCACCACTCAATGAGCTCATAAAAAGCACTAAAGGCCAGGGAGATGGAAATAATAAACAGATTAAGCCAGAATTTCCCATTCACTACCGCTTTATGAAGTAGAATCTCTCTTGCAATAAGTGCTGGAACAAGCCCCTGCATAAAGTGACCCAGCTTGTCATAATTATTCCTATCCTGATTTAATAATTCCTTAATCACGTCAAAAAGAGGGACTTCCGCATAGTTATAATGACCTCCAACCATCAACACAATACAGTGCAATAGAATCAGGCTATAAAGTATAGGAGTAAGACGAAAACTGTGGTAGGTAACTGACAGGACGACTGCACCAAGCATGACTGGTAGCACTTCCAAAAACCAGGTGAATTGATCTTTGGGTTCGATTGCTGACCAGATAAATGTAGCAACTAGTATAATTATCCAGATATTTCTATAAAACATTGGCTGGAGCCTGTAAATGAACGAGGGAGAAATCAGAATGTACTACACAAAACAGGCGTTTCTGAATTCAGAAACGCCTGCTTACACTTACAATTAAAGAAAACCGAAAAGTTACTTTTTAGATTTTTTCCCTTTTTTATCCTTTTTGCCTTTCTTTCCTTTTTTATCCTTTTTCGCTTTTTTATCCTTTTTGCCTTTCTTTCCCTTTTTATCTTTTTTCGATTTTACTTCAGTTTCAGGTGCCGCCTCAGCAATCACTTCAGCTTCTTCAGCAACAGGCTCATCTGCAATAACAGCCTCGGAGACTGCTTCCTCTACAGCTGGAAATATACCCAAACTATCTTTACGGAATTTAGCTAGCCAGTATTTTACCTGTCCTTCAGTTAAGCCTGATTTATCTGCTGCTTGTGCTTGTGAGTCACCACTATTTAACGCTAAAAGTGCAACAGCGCGTTGTCCATGAGGCGCTTCGCGTGTTGTCGCTTTTTTACAGGCTGCTTTTTCATTGGCTGTCATAAAATTGCCCGTTGAAGCTGCCTGAGTTTCTTGCTGTACCGTCATTCTAACCTCCTCTCTCGATGTCTAAAAAACCGGAGTTTGATATGGTATGGTAATTTATGAATGTACTTTTATACCTATGTAAAAACCCCGTTACATTTTCAGCTGCTTGGTGACTCTGACCTATTTCAGATGTATTACTTTTTTATTTTTAGAACTCACTCTGACATATTCTATTACTGAATATTTAACTATTACCATTAAGCTGCATAAATAAGTATACGCGTTTTTTTAAGTTTTGATGGTTCTTTTGTGAAAAAAAACTGGTTTATAATCAAGAAAATATCTATACATAGCATAGAATTAATCTATAAGCCTAAAATTTCAGTGAATCATTAAACGTGATAAAAAGCACAACATCTATTTAAGTATCTCCACGAACAAACATCCCAAAACATTTCACAGAACTTATGTTGAATATACTTACAGTCATTATATTCACTTAGGCTAAAAAGACCCGCCATGGTTGAGTTGTTCGATATAATGCTACTAACACAATATAGGTTGCCATTAACATGGCCCCAAGCCATGCTAAAAAACGTATTCTGCCTGTTTTGCCATAATGTAATGCCACCATTCCCAAACCAATATACGCAAGAAGTGCCACTACTTTAGCAGTAAGCCATCCATCTACAAATGGCCACTGGTTAATCCGACTGGCAAGAAACAGAGCCGAAATCAGCAAAATGGTATCTATGATCGCCGAGGCGGTACGAATGACTCTGGTTTTATACCAGGTGTGATTCTGCAACATGGCAAAACCGCGGATAAAGAACCCACTGATAGAGAGAACAACAAAACTTACATGTATGGTTTTAAGCCAGTCCATTAGGTCTTGCTCAGCCAAAACCACCAAACAATCAGACCAATGAGAATCAATCCGAGAATATTCACAATCATGCTTGCTTGCTCCCTGCTCTAAAAAACCTGAGGCGGTTAGCATTGCTCACCACAGTCACCGACGAAAGTGCCATAGCAGCACCAGCGAACATGGGTGGAAGAAGTAATCCTGCAAAAGGAAAGAGAATACCGGCGGCAATCGGGATACCAATACTATTGTATAGAAAGGCACCAAAGAGATTTTGTTTAATGTTGGTGACAGTTACCCGGGAGATTTCGATAGCATCAGCGACACCATGAAGTGAATTACGCATTAACACTACATCAGCACTTTCAATCGCAACATCAGTGCCATTTCCAATAGCGAAACCTACATGAGCAGTTGCCAATGCAGGTGCATCATTGATTCCGTCACCAACCATCGCTACATATTCACCTTTTTGTTGCAGCTTTTTGACTTGTTCTGCCTTTTGTTGTGGGAGCACTTGTGCCACCACCTCATCAATACCAACCTGATGGGCAATCGCCCGGGCTGTTTTTTGATGATCCCCACTAACCATCACCACTTTCAACCCAAGCTGATGTAAGCGCTGAATTGCCTTTTTTGAATCCTCTTTAATTGGATCTGCGATAACAATCACTCCTGTGATTTTTTTATCCAGTGCAATATAAACAGGAATTTCACCTTTGGCTGCATGTGAATCGGCCGTCGCTTCATAAGAACCCAGATCAACGCCATTCTCCTGCATCAGAGCTTGATTGCCGATTAAAACCTGAGAATTGCCCAGCCGAGCTTTAACCCCTCTTCCGACAATCATCGAAAAATCATCAGCCTTTTCGAGCATGAGATCCTTCGAATGCGCCGCTTTGACAATTGCTTCACCAAGTGGATGCTCTGAGCCCTGTTCAATTGATGCAGCTATGGCTAATAATTGATCAGGATCCCTTTCTGAAATTATTTCGACAACTGTCGGAGAACCCTGAGTGACTGTACCGGTTTTATCCAGTACAACTGTAGTGATTTCACGTGCTTGCTGTAGCGCATTACCATTACGAATTAAAACCCCAAACTCAGCTGCTTTCCCTACCGCAACCATAATTGAAATTGGTGTTGCTAAGCCAAGGGCACATGGACAGGCAATAATCAAAACTGTCATCATAGTTACCAATGCATAGCCAGTGACTGGTTCAGGTCCAACGTTGAACCACACAAGAAATGTGATAACAGCAATAATCATCACTGCAGGAACAAACACGCCGGCAATTTGATCAGCTAACCTTCCAATTTCTGGTTTACTCCCCTGTGCTGAACGTACCATATCAATGATTTGTGCCAGCGTGGTGTCTTTACCAATCCGTGTTGCCTGAAACAGAAATGTCCCGGAGCCATTGGTAGTACCACCAACAACCTCATCACCACTTTCCTTGCGCACAGGTATCGGCTCGCCACTAATCATCGACTCATCGACGTGACTAATACCCTCTATCACCACACCATCAACCGCAATTTTTTCACCAGGACGTACGTGCAAAGTTTCGTTTAGTCCTACTTCAGCAATATCGATATCCTGCTCTACACCATCACGTACAACTCTGGCTGTTTTGGGTTGCATTCCAATTAATCGTTTAATAGCTTCAGAGGTACGACCTTTGGCTTTTAATTCCAGTGCATTACCAAAGTTGATAAACGCCATAATCATCACCGCAGCCTCAAAATAGGCATGTTGTGCTATAGAGGGGATGGCATCAGGAAACAGTGTAATTGCAGTAGAGTAAATCCATGCGGAACCTGTCCCTAATGCGATAAGAGTATCCATATTGGCATTATGATGGGTGAACTGTTTCCATGCACCAGTGAAAAAGTGTTTACCTGAATAGATCATGGTAACAAGCGTAACCAGCGCAATAGACAACCAGAATGATGTATGAGTAATAGCAGGTAATAACTGCAGTAGCATCGCACCCATCAGGCCAGCACCAATAATTGCCGCTACGAATGATTGCTTAATTAATTTTTGATAACGGATCTGATCCGCAACTTCACGCTCTTGTTGTTCAACTTCCAGACTTTTAATAATGGATGCTTCATAACCTCCATCAACGATTGCCTGTATCAGTTTCTCAACCTCTACATCGCCTTCAATCACAGCACTATGATCAGCGAAGTTAACCGATGAACTGATAACACCCGGATATTTTTCTAAAATATTTTCTACTGATGAGACACAACCGGCACACATCATGCCACCAATAGATAATCTAAGCATGTTATCACTCATCGTCATTAACCTACCGCGTCAAGATATCGGGTTCTGAACTTTATCCCCATACTGGCTACTATCTCTTTACATGCCTCAATATCAACCCCTTCCAGCCCATCAATTGCAGTCATGGTGACATCCATACCAGCACGATCAGCTAACCGGGCAAACTCGAGCATCGCCTGATAGGCCCCTTCCATACGAGGTCGAGTATGTTTGATATATACAGCTTCGTTTTGTGCATTCATTGAAATCGACAGTTTATCAACCACCTGAGCCATCTGCGGAACCATGTTTTGTCCTTCAACAAGATTCACTAAACCATCAGTGTTTACCCTCACGATCATGCCTTGTTGCTTCATGATTCTGGATACCTCAAGCAGGGTATGGATCCTTTTTGTCGGTTCACCCAGTCCACAAAATACAATTTCATTAAAACGTGCCGGATCACCAATCGCCGTAATAATCTCGTCAACAGTAGGTTCATGGTAAAGACGCAAGTCGTAGCTTTGAACTTCCCAGGTGCGATTATACTTGGGGCAGAAGGCACATTTGAGGGTGCATTCACTGGTAATATTCAAATAACAATTATTGTGAAGCTCATACGCAATCACTTCGTTAATCGGTTTTTTTGTCACTCACCACTCCAAAACCACACATTTATGTAGGTTTTTATCGGTAAAAAATGTAAGCCATATCAAATAAGTTGGGGTATGATAACCGCAATTTAAATCACTAAATACAGGCTTTTGATGTTTGATATTCCTCTGCCACTGTTAAAACTCCGCGACAAGAATTTGTTACCAATCATTCAAGGTGGAATGGGAGTAGGTGTTTCAGCACATAAATTAGCTGGAACCGTCGCAAAAGAAGGTGCAATCGGCACCATTGCCAGTATCGATTTACGTGTGCACCATCCTGATCTGATGGAAAGAACCCACCGCACCAAAGATCGAAGTGTGATCGATACAGCTAATCTCGAAGCCCTCGATCGTGAAATCCGTTCTGCACGTGAAATTGCCGGCTCAGACGGGGTGATTGCAGTGAATGTAATGAAAGCAGTTGATCAATATCCTGCTCTGGTTCGCCAATCTTGTGAAAGCGGTGCCAATGCCATCATTATGGGAGCAGGTTTACCTTTTGACCTGCCTGATATGATTAAAGGCTACGAAGATGATGTCGCTCTTATCCCCATACTCTCGGAAGAGCGAGGAGTTCGTGCAGTTCTCAAACGCTGGATGCGCAAAGGTGTATTACCCGATCTGATTGTTCTAGAGCATCCTCGCTATGCCGGTGGACATCTCGGCGCTCCGAAACCGGAAGACGTTACTCATGCTCGCTTTGATTTTGACCGTATTGTGGGGGAAATCATGGGTGTGTTTGAATCATTAAAAATTGATCCTATTCCCTTACTGCCAGCCGGTGGTGTGAACTCTTTCGAGAAGATTAAAGAGCTGTTCACCATGGGCTATCAGGGTGTACAGATCGGCACACCATTTGCTGTTGCCGAAGAAGGCGATGCCCACATCAATTTTAAAAACATTTTACTTAATGCCAAGCCGGAAGATATTGTCACCTTTATGAGTACCGCAGGGCTACCTGCCCGTGCTGTGCTAACACCATGGTTAGAAAAATATCTGGCTCGCGAAGAGAAAGTCCGAAGCCGCGCAACCCCTGAAAAAGGCAAGTGCGCTGTGTGGTTTGAATGCTTAAGCCATTGTGGTCTGAAAGATGGAAATCCTGATGCAGGTCAGTTCTGTATTGATACCCAGCTAGAATATGCGGTACAGGGAAATGTTGAAAAAGGTCTCTTCTTCCGTGGTTCAGAGCCTTTACCATTCGGGAATCAGATGCGTTCGGTTCACGATACTCTGGTATACCTGTTAACGGGTAAAGACCCCGCAACCAATCCTGCCTGATAACGCCTGATATCTATCATTCCAGGCTTGTCCGGGATGATGGATATTAATTTTGAATCAACCCCCTAACCTGCCTGTAGTGTGTTGCTATAACAGCGCAAGCCCAGCAACATATTAAACAACAACATAACAAAACTGAGCAGCCAGATAACTCCGGCTATTTGTGTCGTACCTTCCACACCTAAAACCGCCACGATTAATAAAACCATCGCAGCCTGGTGAATATAATAATGTTTGCGTGCATAGCTATCAGGAATGATCTGTTTCATATTGGGTATTGTACCCTGCCATTCACCCTGCTCCTGTAGTTGATTATTCAAGTGCAGCCAGATTAAAAACGGAATGATTTTATATAACATGCCTGATATTGCACTTAACCCGAAGCCTGCAAGAAACAGCGCTGACGCCAGCGACGCCCAGGGTAGTGAGTTGTTGAAGTAGTGTAGCAACCAGCTGATGACTGATAATACCAGTGCGATCATCGCCATTTGCCAAAAGTGTAAAGTCACGTCAGGTAACCTGCGTCGACGTTGTGCCTGAAGGCGAATCGTTGACCATGCAAAATAAACTAAAGTGCCACCCAGAAATAGTGAGACAACTGCCTCCAGTGAATAGAAACCAGTGCCTCCTTCAGACAGCCAGCGTTGCAAGCTCCAGATCATTAACTGTGCAAACAATGCCCACGCCAGATATTTTCGAATGGACAGGGAGTATTCCGGAGTGATCTGAAACATCGGTACTACCTGGTAGGCAACACCGATCATCAACATCACAACCCATCCGTAAAAACCCCACATCATATGTAAATCAGAAAGCGGATGAGCCAAAGGAACCTGCCAGCGAAAGGCAAAAAGCAATGAAAAGATCACTGCAAAGGTCATCACCAATCCCAACACAGCTAAAGCCATCGAGATCACGGTGGCATGTTTTGAAGGAGATTGTATCAGCGAGTTTACGCTCACACTGATGAACCATAGAATCATGATACCTATCAGTACTACCGCGATTTGCAGCATTTGCGGGCTACTCTGATAGAACGCATATATCAGCACCAGTGTCCCCGTGGTAATTAACAAGTGTAAGACGATACTGGTTATATTTTGCCCTAGTACGGGTACACCTATAAGTACAGGTAACAGCTGCTGCATTGCACCGATCATCACCATTGCAAGAAACCCAACCGTTATTGCATGTACCACTGCCAGCAATGCAGGATTCCAGCGAGAGATAAACAGTTCATCTCCGACAATAATCATTACTATTGCTGCAACAATGCCAAACAAGGGCGCTGTCAGAAAAAAACGCATCGGTACCGCAATAGGTGGAGATTGTGTGAGGGAGAGCATGGTGTAATTCATAGCTTATTCGTCTTTCCATATTGGCAGGGTAGCTGCTATCGCTTGAGCTGCATTGGCAGCATCATTATCACTCACTCTCCAGATAAAAACCTCACACGCAATCTCACTTCCTCTACAGGTGATACTCTGGTACCCATGTTGCTCCATATAATCATAAAGTTTACAGGGCTTCATGCGGTGATAAAGGTGTAACCATTGACCCGAAGATAAAGCACCCAATGCCCTGATGCTTTCAACCAGTGGCTCAGGTGCTTCCATTTGACTTACATCCAGTACTTGCTCATCCGCCATAAAAAGTACTTTTACCCTTCATTCCGGCAATGGTTTGTTCAGGATCCAGAAAGCGATCTGTCATTGGATAGAGGATCTGCTCCTCTTTCATATTATGCTGCTGCATCAGGATTAAGAGTGTTTCTGAAGCACCTAAAAAGTTGTTGTTATCCTTGTTCTGCAAGGCAGTTTGCATTTGCGCAAAGAGTTGACGCATTTGTTGATGCTCATGGCGCATGACCTGTGTTGGTCCCATAGCATTACCACTGGCGGCTTCAAACTGGGGAAAAAGTGTCTCCTCTTCCATCAAAAAATGCTCTTCCATCGCCTCTAGAAATTTAGTTACGGCATTTTTTGCCTGATCCCACTGTGCACCATCCACCAAATGTTCAGCACTTGCAAACAACTCATCACAACGATGGTGATCGTCACTCATAAAACTCGAAATACCCATGGATAACTCCTATTGCTCAGCTGTTGCTGATGCGATCAAAATAACGGGCACGATAGAGTAACCGTCCCGGTTGTTCTGTGTTTTCAGGAGCCTCATTAAACCCTGAACGGGTGTGAAGTACATTGTTACAGATCAAGCCCATGCCACTTTCGAGTCTGCCATGGAACAGGTAAGGTGAATCAGATGAGAGAAAATCACTAATGGCTTTAACCGCCTTTTGACTGGCTTCATCCTGTTTCCAGAGAATGTTGCGTTTACGCGCGGTATAACGCATATGCAGTTTACCGCTTTGTTGATTGATGGAAAAAACCGGCCCTGATGATTCAGCTCGATGATTTCCCTCTCCATCCGTACCAAGAGGAATAACCATGACATCATCACTCATCAGTGCCCGAATTATCTCAGGATCCTGTTCGCGCAATATCAGATAGAGCAGCTCATGGTCAACAAGATCATTCTCCCCTCCCTCAAAGGCAGGTCTAACGCAGTGCAGAACCATGCCACGGATCTGATTTACTTCGGTATTGTAGTAGCCATCGGTATGCCAGTTGATCGGTCGATTGGTGTAGGGAATATAGTTAGGGTGCTCCCCTTCGGGATTAACGGTTAAGGATGAAATGCCATCTTCATCTGCCAGAAAATTACTATCCAGGCGTAAAAGACCAAATTGAGACGCGACAGTTTGCGGGATCGATTTATCCTCATCAGTAAATCCAGGTGCAGCATAAATCGCCATATTGCTACGCTGAATTCTATCGAGTAGGGCCTGGTGCTCCGTTTCAGATAATGATTTGGGATTCTTAATCTCTACAATCAAATCAGAAAGAATGTCGGGGTAGGATGCAATTTTGCTATCACGCCATTTGGCGAATGCCTTACTATTTTCTAGTAAAAACGGACTGTCTGTTTGTATGTTCACTGAATGACACCGACTTAAATTAAAGACCCGCCAATCAGGCGGGTCTGTGGGTAGACTGATATTACAATACTTATCTTCGGAATGGCTGTTGGAACTCTTCCATCCTTTTTTGACGCTCTTGCTGCATTTTTGCTATTTGCTCACGTTGTTCATCGTTGAGCATTTTAAATACCTCATTACGCGCTTTAACCATCGACTCAATCGTTTTACGTTGCTCGCTATACATCATGTCATAGGTATTTGAAATGGCTTCAACATCCCACTTCTCATCCTGATAGAGTTTGTTGAGTTTCTCACGTGTTTGCTGCATTTTTGCCATGCGCTGCTGATGAATTTTACGCTCTTTTTCCATCAATTCATCAATGGTTTTTTTCTGTTTCTCATTAAATTCTATTCCAGCAAAAGGCCCTGGACCCATCATTCCATCCGGACCCATCATGGGTTTTTGCCCCATTCCTTGTCCATTCATTGGTGGTCCGTATGGACCATAACCATATGGATTTGCCATTGCTATTCCAGATACAAACAGTGCAGCTATTAAAAGTTTAGACAGTTTAGTTATCCGCATATTTCCCTCCCCCGGGCTTGTTGTATCAGGGATCCATTAATTATTTGTTTGCAGTGATCCCATGACTCTCATTAGTTTTTGTTTTACTTCATTCCCTAGTATTGCCAGCTCTTCCCTTTGTACCAGTCCCAGTACTGATTGTGGGTCCATAAATCCTACCACAATTGCTCCTGACTCATCTTCTCTGATAATGACATTACAGGGTAAGAGTAAACCGATATCAGCTTCGGCATCAATCGCCTGATTGGCCAACACTGGATTACATGCTCCAAGTATTTTGTATGGACGCTTCTCTATGCCCAGTTTGGCCTTCAGCGTCTTTTGTACATCAATTTCAGTTAAAACACCAAATCCTTCTGCTTTAAGTGCCGCTGTGACTTCAGCAACAGCTTCATCAAATCCGACTGATACTGTAGTGAAAAAACCATACATTTTGTTTTACCTTTAAAAAAATAAGTGGAAGATAAGAATTAGAAATATTTAATCAGACAGACAAAAAGACAAACCAGTTACACAATCAGGCATTCAAATCAGGAATGAGCTTGCTCTCCAATCGTTCAATCGCATCTTTAAGCAGCAGTTTACGTTTTTTCATACGACGTAACTGTAATTGATCGATATAGGGATTTTGCATCAGTACCGTAATCGCATCATCCAGATCACGATGTTCCTGCCTCAGATCATGCAAGCGCTGATGAATTTGTAAAAGCTCTTCAGTTTCCATATTTGTCCAGTAACCACCATTCATATACAGCACCGTTTTATTTGATATCTGAAATGGAATATATCAGCATATCAATTATAGACTACATTGAATTATTCTTATTTAACATAAGAATCCGCTGATGCTTTCACAAGTTGTGATTGCGCGGTAAAGGTGTGATATAACAAATGTCTTGTTTTCTATCTCACGCACAACGTATCAAATGACGTTTTCACAACACTTTCATACTCACATCCATACAAATGGCATTACTGCTGACGAAGAGCAGTTAAAGGTATTAGTGGAGTTTGACCGTATTGAGCGAGAAATAGCAGTTATTCAATCAAACTGGCTGGATCGACTGTTTAAACTTAAGCCGGTAAAAAACCCTCGTGGACTCTATCTATGGGGGGATGTCGGGCGTGGAAAAACCTGGATGATGGATATTTTCTATGACTCACTCAATGATGGCGTTGCTGTACGTTACCATTTTCATGAATTTATGCAGTGTGTCCATTCCGAGCTGCGCACAATAAAGGGAGTAAGTGAGCCACTCACACTGGTTGCCAAAAAGCTAACTGAAAAAGTAAAAGTGATCTGTCTGGATGAGTTTAATGTCATTGATATTGGTGATGCGATGATATTGGGGCGTTTACTAAAAGCGCTGTTTAATGAAGGTGTTACCTTGATCACTACCTCAAACAAACACCCAAGTGAACTCTATCTTTACGGGATCCAGCGCGACAGTTTTCTGCCTGCAATTGAACTGATGATTCAACATTGCGCTGTGGCAAATCTTGCAGGGAAGTTTGATTATCGTCGTCAGCTTCTGGAGACGTTGACACTCTATCATTGTCCACTGACAAACCATGCTGATATAAATCTGGGCAGAGAGTTTGAAAAACTGACAACCGAGACGATTGAAGAGGATGGCGGAATATCGATTATGGGACGTAAAATTCCATTTCGGCGTCGTTCAGGTGGGCTTATCTGGTTTGATTTTGATGCATTGTGCGGCCCACCGCGTAGTCAGACAGATTACATTAGCGTTGCCCGTCTCCATCACACTGTTTTTATCTCCAACATTCCCCAGCTTTACGCTAACCGTGATGATCGCACCCGGCGCTTTATCTTTTTAATGGATGAGTTTTATGACCGCCATGTAAAGGTTGTGATCTCCGCCATGTGTGAGCCGGAACATCTTTATAAGGGGGAAAAACTCACCTTTGAATTTCAGCGCACCACCAGCCGACTGCGTGAAATGCAAACATCTACCTATTTAAGCCGGGCACATCGAAGTTAAATATTTGAACTCACCAACAGAATCTCTGTTGGAGCCTGGATAGAATCACGTTAGACTTAACCACTGTATTGAACCCATACCACAACAATGGGTCTTTTCATCATGGATAACCAACTGAATTTTGAAAAGGATAAAAATGTCATCATCCTATGCGTCTGCCTATAACCGGATTATTCTAGGTCACCCTATACTGACTCTGGTTATATCTTCACTGCTGATAGGGTTTCTCGCCTATTTCACCCCTCAATTTCGTCTGGATGCATCGGCAGATACCCTGGTACTGGAAAATGATGCCGCGTTAAAATATTACCGTTCGATTAAAGCCATCTATGGCTCAGATGACTCCCTGGTAATCACCTACTCCCCGGAGCAGGATCTTTTCAGTGATGCTGTAATCAACGATATCCAACAACTACGGGATAAACTGGCATCTATTCCCAGAGTGGAATCTGTCACATCCATTCTTGATGTACCGCTCATCAATAGTCCACCCATTGGTTTGGATGACCTTGCTGAAGGCATTATCACCCTGACCAGCCCCAGGGCTGATCGCGAGATGGCTCGCAAAGAGTTTATGAGCAGCCCCCTGTATCAAAACCTGATCATAAGCCCGGATGGCAAGACCACTGCAATGCAGTTGCTATTTGAACGGGATGAGACCTTTACGCGCTTACAGAAGGCTCGTAATGCGCTACGTGCCAAAGAGTTAAAAACCAGGCTAACCCCTGAAGAACAACAGCAACTAGATTCCATTAGCGCAGAATATGATGCCTACAGCGCATCACTACAGGAGCAACAGACAGAAGACATTGCAACAATTCGCGCTTTAATGTCCGAACATAAGTCCCATGCAAAACTATTTCTGGGTGGTGTACCGATGATCGCCAGTGATTCTATCGACTTTGTACGCCACGATCTCACCACCTTTGGTGTAGGGGTTTTTGCATTTCTGGTGATTATTTTAATGATTATCTTCGGTAGACCCCGCTGGGTACTGTTATCCATGCTCACCTGTATTGTTGCCGGTGTAGCAATGATTGGCATGCTTGGGCTACTCGAATGGCCGGCAACTGTGGTTTCCTCCAACTTTATTTCGTTGCTACTGATCCTGACCTTGTCACTGATGGTACATCTGATTGTTCGCTATCGTGAACTGCTCCACCAGGATCCGAATCAGGAGCAGCGGGCACTGTTGCTGGAAACGGTAAATAGTAAATTTATTCCCTGCCTGTATACATCACTAACAACCATGGTAGCGTTCGCTTCGCTGATTATTAGTGGTATACGTCCAGTCATCGACTTTGGATGGATGATGGTGCTGGGAATCGTTATTGCTCAGATCATTACCTTTACCTTCTTTCCTGCCGTATTAATGTTACTTAAAACCGAGAAGCTAAAGGCTGATAGTGATCTAACCCGTCATATCACCCAGTTTTTTGCCAACATTAATGAGCGCTTTAACAATAAAATCCTGTTTATATTTTTGGTTCTGGCTATTGTCAGTGGTATCGGGATCTCAATGTTAACTGTTGAAAACCGCTTTATTGATTATTACAAGGACACCACTGAGATCTATCAGGGCATGGAGTTAATTGACCGTGAGCTTGGTGGTACTACTCCACTGGATGTAGTGATTGATGCACCAAAGAGCTTTTTTGAACAACAAAGGGCTGATGCTGAAGCACCCGATGAAGAGGATGGATTTCTTGAGAATCTCTTTGGCAGTTTCAGTAATAAAGATGCTGGAATTACCGCAACCAGTTACTGGTTCAATACCTTTATGCTAAAACAGGTGACGCAGATCCATGACTATCTGGATAGCCTGCCTGAAACAGGTAAGGTTATCTCCATTGCAACCACTATGCGCGTTGTTGAGAGTCTTGATCCTGATATTGTTAACGATAACCTGCAACTATCCATATTATACAAGCGCCTTCCCAAAGAGATTAAAGACGTGTTAGTGACTCCTTATATGTCTGAGGATGGCAACCAGCTACGCTTTAGTATTCGGGTATTTGAAACCGATGCCAACCTTAAGCGTGAAGTATTATTACAAAACATTAAACAACACCTGACCCAAAACCTGGGACTTAAAACGGAGCAGGTACATGTAACCGGTATGGTGGTGCTTTATAACAATATGTTGCAAAGCCTGTTTAATTCACAAATCCTGACCATTGGATTTGTCTTTGTTGCCATTATGCTGATGTTTGCGGTGTTATTCAGGAATACCCGAATCGCGATTATTGCAATTGTCCCTAACCTGTTAGCTGCGGCAATGGTTATGGGATTAATGGGATGGGCACATATACCGCTTGATATGATGACTATTACCATTGCTGCTATCTGTATTGGTATTGCCGTTGATAACTCGATTCACTACACCCATCGCTTTCGTGAGGAGTATCAGCTTGATGGCGACTACTGGGCTGCCGCACGTCGTAGTCATAACAGTATCGGACGGGCCATGTACTACACCTCGATCACGATTACCCTCGGGTTTTCAATCCTGGCGTTTTCCAACTTTATTCCAACAATCTATTTCGGACTGCTAACCGGATTTGCAATGATTGCAGCTTTGATTGCGAACATGACCTTGTTGCCGCTATTGATGATCAAAATAAAGCCTTTACAGAGACTCGCAAGCTGAAGCTGCCACTATTTCAGGTACCACAAAACGTCTGATAATTCACATCCCCGTCTTCGGGTGGGGATTGGAATAGATAAGTATCATCCAGTTCCTGATATGGCGAGCGTAGTACCGACAAAAACTGCTTCGTCAACGCAGGATCCCCCTCCTGCTCCACGGCTTTAATTGCAGCCTCTACATGGTGGTTTCTCGGGATCACGACGGGATTACTTGCTCGCATCAGCTTATGGATCTCATTTTTAGTGTGTGCCTCCTGTTCAATACGTTGTTGCCAACTTTCAAACAGATCGCCCAGTTTTTTCTGCAAATTATCAGCTGCAGAGCTTGATATCACTGCATGGGTTAATTGATCAAAGGTACGGGTATAATCCAGTTCTTTTCGCTGAAGATTTTTCATCCAGGCAAACAACAACTCATCATCACCCTGTTGCAGCGTTGCTAGACCGAATTTCAATCCCAACATTTTCATATATTTTGTTCTGAATCTATCCGTAAACTGATGCACTAACTCTGTAACCACAGCTACCGCTTTATCATTATTTTCATCAATCAGTGGCAACAGACATTCGGCGAAGCGTATGGTATTCCACTGCGCAATTTCTGGTTGATTCCCGAAAGCATAACGCCCTTGTACATCTATCGAGCTATAAACCGTAGCAGGATCGTAGATACCCATCATTGCACAGGGGCCATAATCAATGGTTTCTCCTGACAAAGCGGTATTATCGGTGTTCATCACTCCATGGATAAAACCTACTCGCATCCAGTCAACTACCAAAGAGATGAAGCGATCCATAAACTGGTCGATTAACATCAAATATCGATTGTTATCTGTTTGCAGTAACTCTGGGTAATGACGCTCAATAGTGTGATCAGTGAGCGCTTTTAATCCTTCTATATCTCCTTGAGCAGCAAAGTACTGAAAAGTACCGACCCGAATATGGCTGGATGCAACACGTGTGAGTACCGCACCTGGCGTTGGATATTCACGAAAAACTGTTTCACCGGTTGTAACTACCGCCAGACTACGTGTAGTTGCAACTCCCAGAGCAGACATTGCCTCACTCATGATGTATTCGCGAACTGCCGGTCCAATTGCATAGCGACCATCACCACGTCTGGAGAACCGGGTTTGACCCGATCCTTTCAGTTGAATATCCCGGCGCACACCGGACTGATCCAGAACCTCTCCCAATAAATGGGCACGACCATCGCCAAGCTGGGGTACAAAATTTCCAAACTGGTGCCCGGCATAGGCCAATGCGATGGGCTCTGATCCTGCAATGAGCTGACTACCGGAAAAATAGTGCGCGAGTAATTCCTCGTCTTGTTGCAACTTTGGAGTCATTTGCAATTGATCGGCCAGCGCCTGATTCCATAATAGCAACTGTGGATTTTGCACTGGCATGGGTAGCGTTTTTTGATAAAAATCTCTTCCCAAAGAAACATAACTATTTGAAAAATTCATTCATCACCCGCAAAAGTCAGTCTGTCCTCTATCAATATCAATGATTTTTTATTTTTCAATAGCAAGGACGATCCTCATGGTTCTAACTGTTCGTTCCCTATTGATCTTTATCACTATTTATCGTGCTTTAATCAGGAACTAAATTTAAATCTCGTCTAAAGTTAAGTAATAAAATGCTAATAAAGGAAATGAGAGATGAACACGAAACAATTATTAGCAGTAGTAACTGCTATTGCCATTTCACTGACTTTGACGGGTTGCTTATCAGACGACTCAGATGATTCGAATAATCCCACCCCGGTAACACTGGCAACCATGGATTCAATCGTCTTAAAAGGTAATACCACAAAGGTCAACTATCATACACTCACCTCAAATGTGTTCTTTAATGGCGGAACTCTGGGTGATGGTAGCATAGACATTACTATTGGTGGTGTACCCAAGCAGGATATTCAGACATTTCAGGGCTTTCTGAGCGCTTTCCCTTCAACCCTGACGAGTCAAATTACACAGATGCCAACACCAGTACTCATTGTCACCCATGCTGATCAGAGTACTCAGAGTTACATCATTGATGGCACCAACTATACTGTCTCCATCCCTGCCAGTGACATTAAAAATGGCAAAAACACCATCACTGTGACCGCTAACCTTCCGGACTCTTTTATGGGTACCGAATTACCTGACACTTTTAGCCCATCGCCTATAACAATTACAACTTATGAGTTTGTACTTTACAAAGGTAGTTATGATCAGGCAACTGATGGCACCACGACCACTGGTAAAACTGCCTTTACTTTTAATGTAAAAGCAGGCGGTACCACAGCCACCGATATGATGGTTGCGGTTAATAACACCAGAGATACCACCACAACCACGGATGATGAGTTCATCATGCTGCTACCAGATAGCACTGGTGTGATCACCGTCAGTAACCTGCAATCGACCGGTGGACATCGTATTGATTCTGAAAAATATGAAAGGTGGATAGTTGCCCCTGCCAATGGCAATAACAGTGGTCAGGGAGCGGTAATGAGCTATAACATTGATTTGCGTCAGATCGCAGATAGCTCCACAGCTATTACCGGGACGTTCAAGAAGATCGATGACAATTCCAATGATAGTGCAGTGCCCTTTACAACAAACGAAACAGATGTATGGCTACATGCACACTATACCCACCCCACAGCTACCTATACCGCTGTATGCGCAGCTGGTTTTGACACCTCGATCTGTCCCGGAATTAATGAAAATAACAATATCTATATTGGTACCACAGGCATGCATACAAATTCCGCAGCAACTGATAGTTATACCGATTACAGCACGACAGATGGTAGCTACAGTATTCGAGGATTGGCTGGTGATGTAAATTATGGTGTGCTGGTTTTCTGGTTAAGCAAAAATATTGACGGCATTAATTATCCTGTAGGAACTGTAGCATCCGGCACTGTAGCTACAGGCATGGACATCACGGTAGATGGTCGCTCCAAAGCATTAACAGGAGATCTCAATACCATAGACACCCATATACGTATTGCTAGAAAGGTGCTGTTTAACGGTCAGCCATTTACTGTTTTCTCGGATAGAGTCATTAAAAACGGAACCCAGTTTACGATCAATTTTGCTTATGATATTGCAGGGATCACTACCACCTACCTGCTTTGGGGTATTTCAACAGATGCACTGGATACCATCCCTGCGACCTGTGATGACACTAACAAGTGTCGTTCAATCACAATAAGTGCAACCTCACCCATACCAACAGAACTCACCCTACCTTAGTCGGAAAGAGACAACCGAACTGGCAACCGCCAGTTCGGTTATTTTCTTAACAGAAAGGATTTCAAATCAGTAACGCTCTGCAGCGGGATCTCTTCCATCGGTACATGACCCACTCCCGGATAGATAATGATCTCGGCATGAGGGACGTCACGACGCCAGAACTCTGTCAACTGGGTTGGTACCCAGTCATCATCCCCACCCCACAGGATTAAGGTCGGCATCGAAATCCGCGACATCCCTAAAGAGTCATTTTTTGCCTGGACAACGGCATACTCAAACAACTCCTGTGCCGCCTTGCGATTACCTGGTCGTAATTGCAACTCATAATAGCGGTCTATGGTTTTCTCGGTGACCTTACTGCTGTCGCCATAAACATCACGTAAATTCAGCGCAATCGCAGCGCGTGGAGTAACTCGAGTAGTCACTTCACCTAACATTGGTGTGGTATAGAGCTTCATTGGTATGGGTACGCGTTGCGCATAACCTGCCGAGTCCAGAAGCACCAGTCGTTCTATTTGATAGGGATAATCGATCGCATAGTTCCAGGCAAAAAAGCCACCCAGTGAATTACCAACGATAGTTAATTTATCCACCTTCAATGCGGCAACAAAATGGTTGAGAAATTGCATATAGTTATCGCGGTTATATTCAAAGTTGGCAGGGCCGGTCAGACCAAAACCCGGCATATCCAGACGAATCACCCGATAATCCGACTTTAACTCGTCTGCCCACTCATCCCAGGTATGCAACGATGAGAGAATCCCATGAATTAACAGTAGCGTTTCACCCTGCCCCTCATCACGATAATGAACCCGCATATCATCAACCTGGATAAATTTTGAAGCACCTGTTGCATATTTAGCTTCAAGATCAGCAACACTAATCTCTTTAATACCCATAGATGAACAGGAGGTAATCAAAATGGTGAAGATTAATAGTGTTAAAAATCGTTTTAGTGTGCACATGACAAACTCCTTTTTCATTTAAGGTCATTCTGATTAAGTTTATTCAACGGGGTCATTGCGAACGAATGTGAAGCAATCTATTTTTAATCAATGGCTTATGGATTGCCATGTCACTAACGCTCCTCGCAAAGACTATTAATCAGTGTCTTCATAATATATACAGCATATGTTATTTCCTGACATTTCACCCAATACATTCTGTTTTTATCGGCAATCCTATACTGTTTAAAAGATCGTTTTGTATCTTTCACAGAGTGGTTTATCCGGTGACTGATAACTTTTTTCTATGAACCCCATTTGTGGAAATACTTATAAAAAAAACTATCTCCAGCTCGTTGTTTTTTTGTATACATGTGATTACAGAAGATGTATAAAACGCAAAATTTAAAAGCTTATCAGAACCAGTATCTGCATAGCTGAAAAGATGGTTATGGTACTTATTCAGTACATTTTGTTTTAACTGTCCAAGGAGCTGTAATACCCACAGTATGAACTCCAAGGTCCTTATTCTCAGGAGCTAGTTCATGCTATATCCTTCAAAGTTTGGAATCGATCCGTTATTTCCTCAGGCAGAGGATTTTGAAATACGCTTTAAAGATGAAAATTCCGGCAACGGTGTTTTTACATTCCGCTCCTGGCATAAAGGAGAGATCATTGCGCGCATGGCAGGATATCGGATCCGTAAAATACGCCAACATACTCTGCAAATATCCTCACGCTTTCATAATTATGATCCCTATTTTTCCGGGTATTTTCTCCACTCCTGTGAACCAAACATTTCATTAAACATGCGTAAAATGACGGTAACTGCATTAGTTGATATTCCTGTAAACAGCTGGCTTTACATGGACTATGCAGAAACAGAAGACTATCTGTACAAAACATTCCCGTGCACCTGTGGTTCCAGTTCATGCAGGGGTTGGGTTACCGGACGGATGCAACATGAACCCATAGTGGCTGACCATGTACTACTATGCGACCAAAAGAGTCACGTTCATTCCTGAATGAAAAAAACTGCTGTTGCAATGGAGTGGTGGCAACGTTCTGATCTGCGTTATCAGGAAGGTGAACTGTTTTTTGCTGAGCAAAAGATTAACAATCTGGCTGAACAGTTAGGCACGCCATCATTTGTCTATTCAGCTGCTCGAATAAAAGACAATCTCCATTCCCTCCATACGGCACTGGAACATTCAGGACTAAAAAAACATCAAATCTACTACGCGATGAAAGCCAACCGCTTTGCACCCTTGCTGTCTATGCTGAAGCAAAGCAACCTATGCGGAATAGATGCCTGCTCCCCTAACGAAGTGTCTCATGCTATCAGTTGTGGTTTTGCACCCGGTGATATCTCGTTTACCGCTGGTAGTCTTTCGGAGCAAGACATAACGACATTGGCAAAATTTAAGGGCATGTCAATAAACTGTGACTCACTCCATGCCATTAAACGCTGGGGTGAATTAAAGCCGGGAAGCACTATAGGCATTCGTATTAATCCCTTAACAGGTATCGGGCGCAGCGATAATGCCAAACTACATTACGCTGGAGTACAAACCACAAAATTCGGGATCTATCGTGAACAGTTTACCCGGGCGTTATCACTAACCAGGCAATACGATTTACAGGTAAAACGGATCCACTTTCATACCGGATGTGGTTATTTATCAGATCAGCTCCAAGAATTGGAAAAGGTTTTTGAAGCCAGTCAGTGGTTTATTCAAACAGCGGGTACCGTTACCCATGTCAACATTGGGGGTGGATTAGGTGTGACACATCTCAGCACCGACAAAGCACTGGATTTAAATAAGTGGGCTTCATTGCTGGCAGATTATGCAACAGAGAACCATATTCATCTTCAGATAGAGCCAGGTGACTATATTGTCAAGGATGCCGGGCTGTTACTGTTATCCAAAACCTTTCTTGAAACCAAGCGCGAAACCCTGTTTCTAGGTACTGACGCCGGGTTCAATATTGCACCGGAACCCGCACATTATCAGCTACCCTTTCAACCTGTTCCATTGCAATATCATGGCGATGATCTGATACCTCATGATGTTGTTGGTAATATAAATGAAGCACTGGATATCTGGGGAAAAGGGGTATGGTTGCCTGATATGACAAACCAACCCTATCTGGCACTCATCAATGCAGGTGCCTATTCAGCTTCGATGGCATCGAATCACTGCATGAGAGGCGAGTTTAAAGAGTTCCTGATTCAGTAACACTCTAATCATCAGCGCTACTTCAATATCAACGGCTTGCCAAACTCCAGCGTGACAAAGGCATCTGGTTCTAGTCCTTCCTGCTGACTTTCTGTTTTTAGCAGCTCAACCGGCTCATCAACAGGCTCGGCAGTTAGCTGAAAGGTTCCAAAATGGATACCCACAGACTTTTGTGAATGTAGATCCTTATGTGCCTGTATTGCCTGTTTGGGATCAAGATGGACATACCCCATAGATTCCCCCGGCTAAAGCCGGGGTTCTTACCGTTACAGCTCCATCCGGAGCTGACCTGAATCCTTTTGCCCCTGATGCTCAACATATCGCTGGATGATTTCCTCATCTATACCGACGCTACTTACGAAGTAGCCAGTCGACCATACGACATTCTCTTTCCAATACACTTTCGATAACCATTTAAATGTCTTTCTCATATGAGAAGCCGATTGGCCTTTCATATACCCCATGACATCTGCTATCGCATACTTTGGTGGTATTACTATAACCATATGCATATGGTCTCTATCACAGCCAATCGTCTTTATCATCACGCCTGGCATACTTCGTAGCAGCTTCGGTAACACTACTTTCAAGTAATCGACGACAAAAGGCTTCAGGATCTGCCGTCTGTATTTGGTCACCCATATCACGTGGTACTGTAATTTGTAGACACTATGTGATGTAAAGAATACGTCCATCTACACAGCATACAGACGGCAGGCTCATTCATCCACGGGTAAACCCGTGGTGTTCTGCCGCTTCGCGGCCGCGTGCATAAAGCTGCGTGGAGCATAACCACCCATTGGAATGATAGCCAGATCCATCGCCCCAAAGCGTTCATAGGTCTGTCGATAGTGATCACCATAACCACTATCACCACCAAAATAGATTTTCCTTTTTCCCGCCTCAACAACAAAACCACCCCATAAGGTAGTGTTGCGATCAAACAGGGTTCGTCCGGAAAAATGTTGTACCGGTACAAAATATACCTTCAGGTTCTGCGCGTGCTTTACCTGCTGCCACCAATCCATCTCATGGACATTCTGTGTTCTTCCAAGACGTTCACCCACAGCCAGACCAAGGAATATATGAGGTTCATCCCTTTGTTGCAGGCGTTCAACCGTCGATAAATCGAGATGGTCATAATGATCATGACTAATCAAAACCAGATCAATTTTTGGCAGATCTTCAAAACGGATCCCTGGATCTCTTACCCTTAGTGGCCCTGCAAAAGAGACTGGACTGGCTCTATTGGAATAGATGGGATCAGTCAAAATATTAAAGCCCGCGGTTTGAATCAAAACCGTGGAGTGATTGATATGAGTCACTCTGATCTCATCACCCGTAACCCGCTCTATCGGCTTTTGACCATATTTACTCTCAATCCATTCTGGCCAGTCAGCATAGCTGGTTTTGATCCTGGTTTTAATAAAATCCCAAAAGGATCGTGGCATACCCTCATCCTGATTATTAAAGACACCCTGCTTAAAATGATCAGATTGTTCGCGTTTGTCAGCAGCCATAGAAGCACAGCCACTGGATAAGAACATCAACAGTAAAATTTGGGAATAACTTACAATCTTCAAATTATTTGCTTCCATGAATCGAATGAATCAGATCTATGGTCAATGATTACAAATTTCCAGAATACTCTCGAATATAATAGCTCTGGATCATTTAATCGGCCGCTTTGAGTAACAGTGAAAATGCTAAAACCAGCAGAAATATTTTTAACTCCTTTTGGTATAAAACAGCATCGATCCTTCTCTTGATATGAATACCGATAGATAACGCAGTCGCAACCGACAGCAACATAAACAATGAAACTGATTATTCGCTCTGGTTAACTGATCATACATTGTGAAAAGAGTTAATTGCGTCCACTTTCCCAATAAGAAGCAAAAGTTTGATGCCTGAATAGTCTCTTTTTTTTGAATATGCCGATTCCAGAGAAAAGATAATAAGGACAGGAGCCATCACATTGGTTAGGCCACCTAATAGACCTGCAGAGATCCCAAATAACAGTTTGGATAACCGGGGATAAATTTTGATCCAACTCAGGTTCAGCTTAATCTTGCCCTGAAAAAGATAAACTACAATAGCGATGGCCAGTAACACCATAAAAAACTCAGAAGCAGTTCCCATCAGAATATAGGTACCGAATGCACCACCGGTCATCGCATATAATGCCAGTGGAAGGTGTTGTCGAAGAGCCGCATACAGATTGCCTTCGCTTTTAATACTCACCAGATTCACGAGTATGGTTGGAATGAGTGTCAGGATAATTGCAGTTTGAATATCTGTTACCAAAGCCAGTAGTGGTGTTGCAACCATAGGAAAACCAAAACCGATACTTCCATGAATAAAGGCCGCGAGAAAGAAGACAGCTGCAAAACCAATTAGTAATTCACTACTAATGATCATAATGAAATACTTTCAAGCTTAATGAGCCTCATCATTTGATAGAGTTCCGGTAAAGAGTGAGTCGAAGCAGACGAGCATCGTCTCCATCTTCCAAAACCCATATTGCACCATCTGGACCTTGTTCTACTTCCCGAATACGTTCACCCATCGCAAAACGCTCCACCTCATCAGCATGATTATTTTTAATCCTGATCCTTACCAGCGACCTTGATCTGAGCCCACCGATAAATGCATTACCCTTCCACGCCGGAAACATTGAGCCGGAGTAGATAATCAGACCAGAGGGGGCAACCGTAGGTACCCAGTATAGTTCGGGTGCATTAAATTCTGGACGCGTATCATGGTCGGGAATAGGTATACCAGAGTAATGATCACCCCAGGATACAATTGGCCAACCATAATTATCTCCACCAATTGTCAGGTTGAATTCATCACCATGTTTAGGTCCCATCTCGTGTGTCCACAATTGTCCATCACTATTAAAAGCGATCCCCAACAGATTACGGTGGCCTAGCGACCAGAATGTTTTTGCCAGCTCTCCTTTATCCTGAAATGGATTGTCTGTGGGTACTGAACCATCTGCATTAATCCTGATGACTTTTCCCAGATTTTGTTTCCAGCTCTGTGCTGGCTGCTGTTTTTGCCTGTCACCGGAAGTGATGAATAATTTTCCATCCGGGCTGAAAGCTAACCGATGTGAGTAATGCCCACTACCAAATACTTTTGGAGTTTGTCGCCAGATGACCTCAAGGTTTTCCAGTTTTGGCCTGGCAGATGCAGAGTTTAGCTGAGCCCGGATCACAACAGCTCCCCTTTTACCGGAAATATCCTGCTCAGCATACGACAGATATATCCAGTGATTATCCTTGTATTCCGGATGAAGAATGACATCTCCCAAACCACCCTGGCCACCATATGCTACATCGGGTACTCCTTTAACTGACACTCTGGAACGCTCACCAATACGCACGAGAAACAATGTACCGGACTTCTCAGTTACCAGGAGATTTCCTTCTGGTAGAAAAGTCATCGCCCACGGTTCATTGAATGTTCCAAAGCTCTCAGCAGAAACTCTGGAACCGGCGTTACCATTAATGGTGTTTCCTGTTGACCCGGCAAAGGCGCTACTCGAAAGCAGGAGCAATACCAAAGGCACATAACTCATTAAACTTAATGGCTGCATATCATCTCCACTTCAAGGTAGCACCAATATTTACTGAGAAAAGAGGGTTTTCTAAACCTATAATTGAATACCTGCTTAAGCCAGATACTCCTTTAGTACATGGAAGGACTAACAAAATCAACTGCGACAAATTGTTTGGTGTACAAGTCTAAAATTGTGACCTATTGTGTAAAGACAACATAGATTTAAGACAGGAGTCTACGATGTCCGGCAATAGAAGATCTACAACCATCATTTTCATGATATTTTCACTGCTGTTGTTATCCGCCTGTACCGCAGGTGGCGAAATCTTTACGACTGAAACCCCCGCTGATTTCTGGTATGGCTTATGGCATGGAATCATTTCGATCATCACTCTCATTGTTCATATATTCGATAACAGCGTTATAGTCTACGAAGTGAACAACAACGGCGGCTGGTATGACTTTGGGTTCCTGCTCGGAGTTATCTGTATCTGGGGTGGCGGCTCACATGCCAAATGTAAATCCAGCGCAGAAAAGAGACGCGATCAGGAGTGGGATGAAATCGGAGAAAAAGCCGAGAAAAAGATCATGCTTAAATTAAAGCAATGGGCTGAAGACAACGATCAGGATCAGGACAAAGCCGAATGGAATGATATAAGCGATAAAGTAGAGAAAAAACTAAAACGCATTATTAAAGAGTGGGCAGAAAAAGAGTGAGTTTCACATCACTACAGAAGTTTTACCGGTGATACAAAGCCAGGTGGCTTTATCGCCAGCACTGAGCATTTTAACTGATCAAGTATCGCCTCTGCGGTATTGCCGATAATAAATCCTGGTATACCAGTGCGCGCAACTGTACCCATCACAACCAGATCTACCTTCATACTTTCAACCATGGCAGGTATCACATTTTTCGCATCACCTCTGACCAAATGAATATTGGGTGATAAATAGTTGTATGCCTCTAAGCCGATATGCTTGCGAAGTTCATCATCCAGTTGGCTCAATTGATCTTCATGCAGTGAACGGACAGCCTCAGTTTGGTCATCCTTTGTTACGTCAGGATCGTTTGCCCACATGCTGATTAACGTTACGGCAATGACGTCCCAAACATGAACAAGATGTAAGGCAGAAGAGTCTGATATTGACAACGAAGCAGCAAGCTCGAATATCTTGCGGTTTAGCTCATTTTCTTCAGAAAATTTATCCTCAGGATCAAAATCAATCGCAGCCAGTATACACTCATGCTTTATCACCTCTTCAGATTTCATCAGCCAGACAGGACAAGGACATTTGCGTAAAAGATGCATGTCATCACTACCGAACAACCTTTCAATATAATCTGGATTTTCTGCCGGCTTTATTAACAGATCATAATCATTTTTTATCACTGAGCGGATCACTTCCAGAAACGGCTTACCAACCAGAACTTCAATATGGATATTCAACTGTTTCTGGTAAGGAGCAGCCAGTAATTCCAGTGACTGACGATGTTTGTTGATAACCGCCTCTTGCAAATCAGAAGAGATCGGCCCGCCTGGAGGCATCCCAATACCTGCAGAAGCAACAGGCACCACATCAATCAAGGTTAAGGCAGCCTGATTATTTTTAGCTAATGCAACTGCGCTAGCAATGGTGGCATCCTGCGGGACAGAGTTTTCATAGACATAAAGGATATTTTTAAACCGTTTCATGTTTCTCTCCTGATTTATACTCAGCAACGACTATCCTTTCATTATCAAAACTGCCGTAACGCTCATTACATCTTGGCAGTACATGAATAACAGGTATCATCCATCTGTTTTTAACATATTGGAACACTTGTGAGTATAGGTGGTAATTATTAAACTGGATCATAAACCATGGTCTGTTTCCTATTATTCTTGGATCCGCTGGCGACAATGGCGCAAGACGCGTACCAAGGTGAGGAACTTGTTGATACGTGGCGTACACATTCAATCAGCAGTTGCGTGTGGCATCAGCAGCAAAGGCCCATGGCGTAGTTCAAAGACTCCTGGAATTCAGCAGGCATTATCCAATGCCTATTTGAAATCTCAAGGACTTTATTCGCTACGTGATGATGGATGGATCAAGCTTCACTATCCTAAGTGAAACGCCCTCGGCAACTGCTCCTGCGTTGCTTTACCTCCTGAATCCATTCAGTCGTGTGCGGAGCCGCATGCAGGGTGTTGTGGGGGCTGAGTGTTAGATACCCTCGGCTACCCGATTAGCTTTTTTTGCTCAGTTTATTTCGAAGCCAAGAGGGGTTTCTTTTTTCTGGTAGCACTGCAACTATGTATATATCATTGCCTTGTTGGTCGTAGTAAATTGAGTATGGAAACCTTTTTGATGGCATTCGATGGTAATCAAATATTTTTGAATGGACTCCACCATAAATTAACAATGATTCAATGTCCGAAATTAAAGAATCCCAAAAATAGTCTCCTATTCCTTTTTCCTGTTTTTCGTAAAAGGCTCGGCCATCTTTCAGATCGTTTTCTGCGTCGGAAAGAACATAAATGTTTTTGGTGCGCATTTATTTGTTGGACTTCAACTCTTCCAAAGACTTGAATTGTGCTGCCCCGTCTTTAATTTTCTTAGTGCGGGCAGAAAGAACTTCGTTGTGCCACTCTGGTGAGCGTAATTCTTCTTGTTCATGGTTCAAGGAATCCCAAATTGCCTCCATAGTTTGGAGTCTTTCAGGTATGCTCATTTTCGATATGTCTGTGGTAGTCATAAAGAGTTCCGGTGTGTTTTCTCGTATTCTACCAGATGTTAGCGAAGAATCATTTATTACCTTTTTTAAGATAAGTTACAAAAGTTACGGTGAAGTTACGGTGAAGTTACTAAGTTACGGTGACAGTTTACTAAATACACTTAATTAAGTTACGGTGACAGTTTACTAAAGTTACGGTGACAGTTTACTAAATACACTTAATTATCCCCCTGCACTACTTTTGGCCCACGCTTCTGTGGTTTCAAATCCTTTCCTACCATCGCTGAAACTCTGGTCATCCAATCATCATCACCCAAAGGACGACCCGTGGTCTCCGAGTGGCGTAAACCCTTGAAAGCATCAGTGCTGTCATCAGCCTGCGCAAGGTACTTTGCAAAATCACCGTACCGCTCAAGCACAGGTGCGACTTTAACCAGCTCATCATCCTTGCCTGTGAGGTGAGCACCAACACTCGACCAGCGCCAATCCTCAGCTCGATCAACTATGTTTGCACGAACAGGGTTCATCGAAACATAGCGCACAGCATGTGCCAGGTGTTCTTCATCCATTACGACAGAACCAAATCGACCTTGCCACAGATGGCCAGTCTCTCGCACACGAGCATTGATATAACCTGTGTAACGTCTGTGTGCATCGGCAAATGTCCGCCTTAAGCCATCTTCGTCTGACGGAACAATGATCATGTGCACATGATTTGGCATCAGACAGTAACACCATATCTCTGCCTCTGCTTTTCGGGCCGCTTCACTGAGCAGTGACTTGTACAGTTCATAATCATCATCTTCAAAAAATGTCTGTGCACGACGATTGCCGCGCTGCGTCACATGATGCGGATAGCCGGGAATAACAATTCTAGGTAAGCGTGCCATAGACGCATCTTTGCATAATTGGTGTATTTAGTAAACTGTCACCGTAATTTAGGAAGTTGGTTTTATTTCACCGCTTTAATAAGTCGGATATCCTGTTTCAGCATTTCATTCACTAACTGGGCAATTTCCACGCCCTTGGATTTAGCTCTCTCCTGTAGATAGCCCTGCACCTCATCATCCAGGTAGATAGGTATATGTAGATTGGCATTGGCATGGAAAAACTTACCACGCTCACCTTTTGAAAAATCATATTCCTGTTTCATAGCTCTGCCTCGTATTGGCGTATTTCATGTTTCGTTGCAGGCCTGGCAGAGATGATCCGCACATTGGCCGAATGCATGTTAATTTCTACATAAGTATGAACCACCAGCAGCGTTTTGCTATTTTCAGCCATACCTATTGTGATCCAGCGCTCTTCAGAAGCGCTATTTTCATCATCGGGAATGGAAACCATCAATGGATCGTGAAACACCGTTGCTGCCATCTCGAAACTAACACCGTGTTTCTTACGATTACTGACTGCCTTGGTGGCATCCCATTCAAAATGAAAGTTAAACATCAGTTACTGACCGGAAGAGGTAGACCAGCGATTGGCATCGTGTTTTAAGATCAAGCTCTCCAGTACTGTTCTGGCCACCATCTTCTCTTCTGGCGAGAAGTGTGTGATCGCCTCAAACTGAAGGCGCAAATCAATAAATAGGGTCAGAGTAGAATTAATCATTTTTCTTCGGTCTCCCAGCTTTTCTCTCGGTAACTCTCTGACCTGTCAATTTTTCAACCTCTTCTTTAAATCGCCCATCACCCAATGCTAGACCTTTATTTAAACTGTTGCGAATATCTTTCAACATTTCAACACTGATATGGTGCTTAAAAAGCATCTGGTAGTTTTCTTGCCGCTCTTTAGCATCAAATCCTAACCCGTTATAAACAGGATGAGGGATGCATAGGTCACTTTTTTTTCCAAGCGCATTAATTTGATAGCTCGACCATGTATATTCAGCGGGATCGCTCACCATTTCTGCCCGAACTGGGTTCAATTCTATATAGCGATAGACTTCCATAAGATAACGTTCGTTTTGGATCAAGCAAGATTTGTAGCGCCCTTCCCACAATGTCCCGCTTCGCCCATAAGTGTAGTTATAATAACGAACGTACATTCGACCAATGGATTGCATCATTTTACTAAGCGCATTTTCTTGTTGTGGCGTACAGAGCAAATGCACATGGTTTGTCATTAGCACCCAAGCATGGATTTCAACTTGAAAAAGTGCTGCATATTTTTTTAGCCAAGTTAAATAGGCTTTCATATCCTCTGCTGAGGCAAAACAAACCTGGCGATTATTTCCTCTTTGTACAAGATGAACAGGAATACCGACAGGAGCTACTCTATTTAATCGAGCCATAATCAATTTAGAATGAAAACAATGGAGCTATCCTAGCGCTAACACCGATTTAATTCAACTCTGACCCTGAGGGATCCCCACGAATTTACCAAGCATTCCCGTGC
>RRYU01004238.1_pt1 | contig 69576 bp, 68 predicted proteins | sample 2162651 | NCBI WGS metagenome assembly RRYU01 (sample SAMN10267283, study PRJNA491782) | microbial mat metagenome | isolation source: biomat in the production well | place: Japan: Minami-Kanto gas field, natural gas well KTG3 | collected 2017-06 | reverse complement strand
CTATGTCATCAAATTGCGCCAACCGCAGAGTTTGGTACGGCTGAGGGGATCAATCTTTTCAAGCATGAATTCAAAGATCCCGTTGGTGAAATTCTCCCAGGTAACCATTTTAGGATGAAGATTAAATTCACGCTGATCAAAATAGTGCAAGACCTGTTGCAAAACCTGAGGTGTCATCGGTTGTTGTAATAGAGCCTTTAGTTCAGGGATCTCATCCAGTACCGGATCGGCTACATCATTGAGATATTCACTAAGTTCACTAGCAACGGTTTTAGTGTGCTTGTCGATAAACGTATCATCATAAGTTGTAAGACCAAATCGCTTGTTATAAACCGAAAAGGCAAATGCGGTGGTATCACCCTGAAAGCGCTGTTTAAGCTTTTGTGCATCCATCGCAATGGATAACTCATCCACCGCATATTTACGCTTGTAGTCCCATTTTCGTACCATGGGGATCTGTACCGTCGTCGCCTTTAAATCTTTTGAAAGCAGGGCAACGGAAAAGGTTTTGTCTGCGAGAATATGATCCTGTAAACGGGGGATCAGTCGTTGTAACTCCTTGTCGCTTTCTGGCAGGCGAGTCTCATTTTCATCACTCATCGACAGACCAAGATCACGTTTAAGCTTTTTAACAACACTGCCGGTTTCAACTGAACCTGTCTTTTTATCAAGGATGGCATCTTCCAGAGTCACAATGCTCATAATGTCTGCGGTATCAATACCGAGACTGAATTCATGCGTCTCCTCTTTGCCGGTGAGTTGACTGTTAAAGGTCTTGCTGACTTTGAGATCCTTTATTTGGTCGGTGATCGCTTCAATAATACGCAATGTCTGCGGGGTCATTACATTGCCATCAGCAGACTCAATTCCCAGGATCATGCTATCCTGATGATTGAAGTTCTTTTTATAGTAATCATTCCCCTTGGTTGTAGGCATGCTATTAGGTAGAAATTTGGTCATATCGGGTTCTACCCGAAGATTGGTTTTGATCTGATCCAGCATAAACACCGTAATACCTATGGTGATCAGGATGACCAGCCAGGGGAAACGTGCAGAGAAATTACCTAGAAATCGCACCATAAAAATTACCTGTTTAGTGTGGCTGTGACCATGTTTAAAATTAATGCATTTTCAAGCCGTTTAGAATCAAATCAATCATCTGTTTAATCTCGCTCTGGGCTTCCTGTTCAGATAAGTCGATCACCCAACGTTCGATAAACTGCATCATTAATATGCTCAGGGTATGGGCGACATTGCTGAAATTCTGTTGTGTAAATATTCCCTGCTGATAACCCTCTAGCAGATACTGCTCAAGGATCCGAATATCATACGCCTGCATTACCTCAGAGGAGCGTTTAACTGAAATAAGCTCACTGACAACCTTGCTGGTCATGCCATACTCTTTGATACAGGCACGAAAATTTCTTACTTCCAGTAACAGACGCATGATGATCTTCTCGTCAGCATCACGAACACTTTCTATTTCACTCTCGATATTCTGATACTGTTGTTCACGCCACCAGGTTGTGGTCTCAACGAATAACTCTTCCTTGTTTTTGAAATAGTTATAAACCGTCCCTTTTCCGACAGCGGCATCTTCAGCAATTTCATCGATACTGGTTTTTTTAAAACCGTATCGCAGGAAAAAGTTAAAGGCGCTTTCGCGTATTTTTGAACGGGTATCTGACATAAACCTGACTCAGTGACTGATTTGTTATTTTAGTCACCCTGTATTATAAGTCAAACGTTTTTTTTTGGTTGTTGATATCACGTTGAATGATGCTAAGGTGTAGCTGGAACATATAGAATAGTCACTCTGTAGACTCTGTTTTCAATAAGGGATAAAAGCTAGTCGTCAGAGCAAATAAAAAAAATATAATGGTTTATTAAGGGTATATGTTGAACATTGAAGACTTACTGATATCTGAACTGGATTACGCTTTCTTTGTATCAGGCTTATCCTTTTTACTCATTGGTATCTGTAGCATTATTTTAAGTCGTAGTAGCGAAAAACGTCTGGCCTGGCATTGGCTTGCTGCTTTTGCCTTTACCCATACTCTATATGACTGGCTTGAGTTACTGATTTGGGTACTTGGTTATAGCGGTGACTTTTCTATAATACGCTCTGTATTGCATTCCAGTAGTTTATTAATGCTTCTTGAATTTAATCGTCGAAGTATTGATCGGTTAGTCGGTAAGTATATCAGTGTGTGGGTGTATGTAGCGATCCTATTACCTCCATTATCTGCAGCATTATTTTTAGATACCGAAGCAGCTATTATTTTTGCGCGTTATGTTTTCTCTGGACTTGTATCGTTGTTAACTGCCTGGGTTAGTCTTCGATTTGCATTTGAGCATTCAGATAAACGACGTTATATCCTGTTTATGGTTGCAATGACTGCGTTTTTGTTCACTCTTGCTGCTGGGATTATTGTTCCTGCCGATGAGTTCTTTCCTGCATCCGTCATTAATGAGGTATGGTTTCAGCAAACATTTTTAATTCCGGTACAGATAGCACGTACTCTTCTTGCGTTAGTCATGGCATTAGCGTTCTGGTTGTATCTGGATTTTTTTGGCAAGGCGACACACCTTTATCTGGCAGAGTACCGCCAACGGCGCTATCTGCATATTACTGGTGGTTTTTTAATCCTGTTATTGCTGGGTGGATGGTATGCAACCGATTACTTGGGAAAATTATATATTGATGACCTGCATAAGGATGCAAAGTCTGAACTATCGGTTATAAGCAATCGAATTAGTGGTGAATTGAGATCGGTTGAAGGCGTTACGGTTTCGCTATCGACACTACCTGAATTTATTCAGGCATTAAATGATCGGGAACTTGACCTGATAGCCTTAACTAACGCAATGCTTGTGCGTATGAATAAAGCCGTTGATGCCTCACTGACATATATTCTGGATATAAATGGAGTGGTTATTGCATCATCAAACTATGCAGAACCAAATAGTCTGATCGGTAAAAATTTTCATTTCCGTCCCTATTTCAGGGATGCTCTTGAGGGTAATAATAGTCACTATTTTGCACTAGGTGTGGTCACTGGCGAACGTGGATATTACACGGGCTATCCTGTCAAAGACGGTGAAAATATAATAGGTGTTCTTGTTATCAAGAAGTTGATGGATTTCCTTGAAGAAGATCTGAAGCAGTATCAATATGGATTTTTTACATCACCCGATGGAGTGATATTCCTGGCAAGTAATAAACAGTATCTTTTTTCCACACTTTTCCCTTTAAGTGAAAAAAGAAAATCTGAAATACGCCAGTCAAAACAGTTTGGTAATGGACCTTATGAGACTTTGTTCCAAAGACCGCGTCTGGATGGGGAGTCGCTCACTTATCATGATGAAAAGTATATCTATACAACCCAAACAGCTGCTCACTATGGATGGAAATTGACCGTTCTCAAACCACAACGAACCAGTGTGGTTAACCGTTTTTTTGGTATTGTAATAACCCTGTTGTTATCCACTTTGACATTGATCTTCTTTGCGGCACTTTATCTTGAGTTACGCAGTAGTGCGCTGTTATCGCATAATCAAAAGGCTTTGGAAGAAGCAAACAAAAAACTGACCCTTCTCGCAAATACAGACATTCTAACAAACGTCTATAACCGTAAACGCTTTAATGAATTGCTGGAAAAAGAGTTACAAAGAACAAAACGACATAAACACCAATTATCTATAATAATGTTTGATATCGATCACTTTAAACAGATAAACGATACTTACGGCCATCAGGTCGGTGATGAGGTGCTAAAGCGGGTTGCATCCATATGTAAATCAGGTATCCGAGATATTGATTATATTGCCAGATGGGGTGGTGAAGAATTTATGATCCTCTCTCCTGAAACGGGTATTGAAGAAGCAGGGCAACTTGCTGAAAGAGTAAGAGAACAGATCTCGCTGACAGATTTTGGAATAAAAGAAAAAATATATTGTAGTTTTGGTGTGACTGAGTTTAAGGATAGTGATGATATTGAGCCGTTTATTCACAGAGTTGACCAAGCCTTATACCAGGCAAAGGGTGCTGGCAGGAATTGTGTTGTGGTTATTAATAGTTAATTATGAGCAGTCTATGTTAAATTTTCTGTATCAATCTCTATTTTTGATATAACGCTTATCCACACTAAATAATTCAGGATGTTTCGGGTGAACTGTTTGATAAAATTCCATGACTTTTTTCATGTCAGCCTGCATATCGTCTGAAGGCAACAGGATCTCTTTAACCCCGCATCGTCTGTTTTTATAATCAATAAATCCAAGCAAGATTGGAACGTTAGCTTTTTTAGCAACGTGGTAAAAACCGGTTCGCCATTTATCGCGCCTACTTCTTGTTGCCTCTGGTGTCACAACGATCGCAAGGTCTTCTTTGGTGTTATTGAGGATATCAACCATCACATCAACCATGCTGGTGTGATGCATGCCATTGGCAGAGCGGTCAATAAATATAGCACCCAGGTATCGCAGGAAATTCCCTACCGGAAAAAACATCCATTCTTTTTTAATGGTAAATCTCGCAGGTAGTTGCATAACATCCAGTGCACCCATGCCGATAAAAAAGTCCTGGTTACTGGTATGTGGGGCAGCAACGATTACATATTTTCTAATCTCATCAGGATCCTTTTTTTCAGGAATGGCGTTCACAGCCTGCCAGCTATTTGCTTTAAACCACCAGTTGCACATCTGTTTAAACATAGTTTCTCTCCCATCCGTTATCGATTAGTTTATCAAATAATCTTGAATCAGACTCAGTGTCATAGGCGACCAGATAGTTAAGACATGATATATTTAACGCCATTATGCTATGAAAACATATTGGAGATTTTCCTTGAGTGATAATAATTCCTGTTGTGGTTCTTTAGATACTGTCAGCAAATCAGGCTCTGCAGATAACCACGATTCACATCGTCAAAATGTACGTGAGACTTATGCAAAGGTTGCACAGGCAGACAACAACAGTGAATGTTGTGGCATAGAAAGTAGCTGTTGTGGCACCAGCGATGACTCGGCAATTAATACCTTAATTTCGACCCGCCTGGGTTACACCAGAGCTGAACTTGACCTGGTACCATCTGGAGCCGATATGGGATTGGGTTGTGGAAACCCCAAGGCTATCGCTGCCCTAAAAGCGGGTGAGGTTGTCGTTGACCTGGGCGCTGGTGGTGGCTTTGACTGTTTTCTTGCCGCCCATGAAGTGGGTCACTCAGGTCATGTCATTGGTGTGGATATGACACCGGATATGCTCTCAAAAGCACGTGATAATGCGGTTAAAGGGATGTTTGAAAATGTGGAGTTCCGTCTTGGTGAGATTGAGCATTTGCCGATAGCTGATAACACCGCCGATGTCATTATTTCTAACTGTGTAATCAATTTGTCACCAAACAAGCCACAGGTTTTCCGGGATGCCTTTCGAATCCTGAAAAAGGGAGGGCGCCTGGCAATCTCCGATGTGGTTGCCACTGTTGAGTTACCGCTGGAGATGCGTAACGATCCGGCCTTAATTGCGGGCTGTATGGGTAACGCATCATTGATTGAAGATCTTGAAAAGATGATGGAGGATGCCGGATTTGAACAGATTCGGATTGAACCCAAAGATGAATCCAAAGAGTTTATCAAGGATTGGGCACCGGATCATAATGTGACCGATTATGTGGTCTCCGCCACCATTGAAGCTGTTAAACCCGGTGGTTGTTGCTGCGGTGGGAGTTGTTAGAGCCTGCCTGTATCTGCTTTATTTAGTGCGAACGGGATAAACAAAAAAAAGGCCATCGAAAGATGTAATGCCGATCAGTTAAGCCAAAAACTTGCTTGACTGAGCAGAAAATGAGATCAAAATCCCGTGATCGATAAATAAGATCACGGGATTTTTTTATGTTTCTCAATCAAGCCCTGGATAGTATCCAGCAGTTCACACCAGAGCAGTTTGACTCACTTTCAGAAATTCTTACCCCTGAATTAATTGCCCAGTGTCTGGAAAACAGCGGTACGGTTACCCTAAGAAAACGCCGGTTACCGATGGAGATGATGATCTGGAGTGTGGTGGGTATGGCGCTTTACCGTCATATGCCAATGAATCTCATCGTCAATCAACTGGATATCATGCTGCCGGGTAAACGCCCCTTTGTCGCCCCTAGCGCTATCGTACAGGCTAGACAGCGATTGGGAGAAGATGCCGTGCGAGAGGTCTTCCATCAAACCCAGAAACTATGGCATCTCCATACGCCTCACCCTCATTGGTGCGGGTTAACTCTGTTAGGTGTTGATGGCGTTGTCTGGCGTACACCGGATACGCCGGAAAATGATGCCATCTTTTCCCGGACACGCCATCATCAAACAGATTCAAGTTATCCACAGGTGCGTATGGTGTGTCAGATGGAACTCACTAGCCATTTATTAACGGCCTCAGCTTTTGATAGTGTTGCACAGAATGAAATGACACTGGCTGCAAAGCTGATAGACAGTACGCCAGACCACTCATTGACCCTGTTTGATAAGGGATTCTACTCATTAGGACTATTACACCAATGGCAAACCACAGGCATTGAAAGACATTGGTTACTCCCTTTGCGCAAGGGAACTCAATATCGGGTACTCCACAAGTTAGGTAAAGAACAGGCACTGATTGAACTGGAAACGACACCTCAGGCGCGCAAGAAGTGGCCGGATTCACCACAAACCATACAGGCAAGACTACTGACGAAGAAGGTCAAAGGAAAGCAGGTGAATATTCTGACATCCATGATTGACCCACTGCGTTATCCTGGTGCAGATATTGTGGATTTGTATAACTATCGCTGGGAGATCGAGTTGGGATATCGGGAGATGAAACAATATATGCTTCAGAGCCGATTAACCCTCCGAAGTAAAAAACCTGAAATGGTACGGCAGGAACTATGGGGAATTTTGTTGGCTTACAACTTACTACGTTTTCAAATGGCACAGATGGCCTATTCACTCAAGGCAGTGGAGCCGAATCAAATCAGCTTTAATCAGGCCGCGCTATTTATCATTAAGGAACTGACGATATTGCCAATGGTTTCACCGGGCAGGGTGCCTGAAGTGATACGGTATATCCTATCAATGGCACCTGCATTTGTGTTACCTGCACGAAGAGAGCGATGTTACCCAAGAGTAGTAAAAAGAAGGCCTCAGCGATATCCTGTTAGAAAAGATGGAAAAAATAATGCCAGTCAGCTTAACTGACTGGCATTACATCGAAAGATGGCCTTTTTCATGACAACGAAATGTGGGTGGAAATTACTTTCTACGTTTGGCACCAATACGCAGACGTAATGCGTTAAGCTTGATAAAGCCTGCGGCATCCTTCTGATCGTAGGCACCAGCATCATCTTCAAAAGTAGCAATTGACTCATCAAAGAGTGAATCGCTAATCGATTTGCGGCCTGCAATAATCACATTGCCCTTGTAGAGCTTAACCCTAACCACACCATTTACATGTTGTTGACTATGATCAATTGCGGCCTGAAGCATTTCACGCTCAGGACTCCACCAGTAACCGTTATAAACCAGTTTCGCGTAACGTGGCATTAATTCGTCTTTTAGATGCATCGCTTCACGATCCAGTGTCAGAGACTCCATCGCGCGGTGAGCCTTGAGCATTATGGTGCCGGCAGGTGTTTCATAACAACCACGTGACTTCATTCCAACATAGCGATTTTCAACAATATCGTCACGACCAATGCCGTTCTCACCACCAACTTTATTCAGGTATTCCATGATGGTTGCCGCGCTCATTGATTTACCATCAATGGCAATAATGTCGCCTTTTTCGTAGGTGAGTTCTACGTAAGTTGGCTCATCTGGTGCGGCTTCTGGTGATACACTCCAGCGCCACATCTCTTCCACCGGCTCTGCCCATGGATCTTCCAGAATGTCACCTTCATACGAGATATGGAGCAGGTTGGCATCCATGGAGTAGGGTGATTTTTTACTCTGCTTGGCAAAGTCGACCGGGATACCATGCTTTTCAGCATAGTCCATCAGCTTTTGACGAGAGAGCAGATCCCATTCACGCCATGGAGCAATAATTTTGACATCGGGCTTGAGTGCATAGGCACCCAGCTCAAAACGTACCTGGTCATTGCCTTTACCTGTCGCTCCATGGGATATTGCATCTGCACCGGTTTCATTGGCTATCTCAATCAGTCGTTTGGCGATTAAGGGACGTGCAATAGAAGTACCCAGCAGGTATTCACCTTCATAGATAGCGTTAGCACGAAACATCGGAAAGACGTAGTCACGTGCAAACTCTTCGCGCAGATCTTCAATATAGATCTCTTTAATACCTGCAGCTTCGGCTTTTGAACGTGCCGGTTCTACCTCTTCTCCCTGACCGATGTCAGCAGTAAAGGTAACGATCTCGCACTGATACTCATCTTTTAGCCATTTGAGAATAATGGAGGTGTCCAGACCACCTGAATATGCCAGGACCACTTTTTTTACGTTTGACATGATGACTCCAACGAAAAACGACTGTTATGGAAAAGCGCGCAATTATACGCATACTCTGGGCGCCTGTCGTCATTTAGTGAGAATTATCTATAAACTAAACACGTATTAGTCATTGATTCATGGCTGTTTTTAGCAGCCAAGGCTATCAGGGACTTGTATTATAAGAAAAAATTAATATACTGGCTTACTAGGTTTTTATTGATAATTGGAGAGCATAACGTGCCTATAGATCGTATAATTTTTGCAGTTGCAGGGACCTTTATTCTGTTAAGTCTTGGTTTGGGTGTTTCTGCAAGTCCTATTTTCCATCATGAATACTGGCTGTGGTTTACAGCGTTTGTTGGTGCAAACCTGCTTCAGTCAGCTTTTACCGGTTTCTGCCCCATGGTTATTATTCTAAAAGCACTTGGTTTTAAACCAGGTAAGGCTTTTGGTTAAATCACCATTGAACCGAGGACACATCTTTTAGGTGTCCTCAGTTCATTTCATTTACAGCTATTACACAATTCTTCCCATGTTTTTTACCTGAATAGAGTGCTTTATCAGCCTGCTCAATGCAGAAATTGATATCCAGTCGACTGTCAAATTGTGAAATGCCAGCAGTTATTGTGGTATGAATGATTTGGTCGTGAATAATTATTGATTCTGCCTGGATAATTTTTCGGATTTTGTTGATGGCTCTTACACCGGCACTTTCGGTAGAATACTTAAGCAAAACCAGAAACTCTTCACCTCCCCAGCGCGAAATAATGTCTTCATCCCTTAAATGTGCAGCTAATAGTTTTGCTATACGTTTTAAGACTTCATCTCCAACAGTGTGACCATACCGGTCATTGATCGATTTAAAATTATCAATATCTATCATCGCTATGACAAAAGGCTGTTGGTAATGGCTGGCATCAATGACCGCATGTTTTAGATGCCGTTGCATTGAATGGCGATTATTCAGACTGGTGAGCTGATCAGTATCCGCCTGTATTGCATATTTGCGTGCGGTGTTTATAAGGATGTTTTCACTTCGAGTCGTTACCCTTGAATAGTAGTAAAGAATAGCGGATAGCAATATTGCTACGATAACAGGTTTAAATCATTAATTATTGTCGCTGAAGTGACTGGTATCTTTATCAGCGTGCCTGAAGTCAACGACATTTGATGTAATAGTAATAGTAAAGTCGACGATAGAATGATGCCGCTTAAGCGGAAAAAGATAGACTCTTTTAAGTGTAATAAAAAGACAGGGCCAATAGGCAACAGGTAGTACTGGAAGCCGCAGTCCCAGCCATAATAGTAAATAGCTGTAGAGATATGTGCGATGGTTGTTGCTGAAGCTACGAGTGTTGAAGTGCTGTGGTAGCCATGTGTATTAATCTTGATCGCAACTATAAGTAATCCCGCAGCAATCAGGTTGATAACAATAAAGTCTTCGACATGAAAATAGTAATGGGCAGGGATATAAATGATTAATAAAACAACTCCCACTAAAAAAATTGACTGCAGGGTATAGAACAGCTTCAGGTTATTGGAATCAATTTTCTGTGTGTCATATATCGCTGTAAGTAGCTGATTAAGTTGTCTCATTTTATATTCATAGATAACAGGTATTACTGAGTTAGTCCACGATCCAGTATGGCACATTCTGTGAGTTTAAAAAATTTCTCGCATCACCACCTTGAAGTAGTGCCATAGTCGATAAAATACCAGCCTCCAGACAGCTTTGTGCGACAACTGTAACCGACCGTGGCCCGTCACTTATAGGCCAGCCTGTTGTTGGGTTAAGGATATGGCTGTGGCGTATGCCATCAATCATGATAAATCTGTGAGTATCTCCACTGGTGGTTAAACCTCCACGTTTTAATGCAATGGTTCCCAATGACTCTGTTTGACGGGATACCTGTTCCGGGTTGCTTAAAGCGATATTCCAGGGCTCTCCATTCAAACGGGGACGATTAATGTGAACATCTCCACCCAGATTGATAACAAAGGGCAAAGTGGTTTGTGCCATAATAATTTGCGCGGCTTTATCGGCAGCATACTCTTTGCCAATACCTCCCAAATCGATCGCCATACCCGGTTGAAGTTTGATCTGATCTTTAGAACGCTGGATCTTCTCCCAGCCAACAAATTGGAGTTGTTGTTCTATTTGTGAAGCAGATGGAATCGGTGAATCATGATTAAACTGCCAGATTTTTCCCAATACACCAGAGGTGATATCAAAAAGACCATCACTAAGCTGATAACACGACTGTGCATAGTCAAGCAATCTTGAGGTTTCAGGATCAATGCTAACAGCTTGATTATCTGCATGATTGATTTGATAAATAATATTGTCGTTACGATAACGGCTATATTTACGCTCAATTCGCTTCACTTCATGCTGAACGAGGGTAAATAGTTTCTGTGCCAGCTCATTATCGGGTGTTTCAATTAAAAATTCACAGGGGCTCGCCATCACAAAGAAGTGCCCAACCCATATTGAATTGCTATGATCAAAAATGAGTTGGGCCTGTTCCTTGTGTTGCAACGCTCTGCCTGATTAGTATTTAAATGAAAGTCCCAGTTGGAGCATAGTAACCTCTAGATCCGGATAAAGATTGTAGCTTTTCTGAATACCGATGGCATCCGCTGGATAGGAGTCTCCCGTTTGTGTCATCTGCTCCAGTTTAATGCTGAACTCACCCTCACGCTCAAAAACATGTACCGGCATTCCCAGCTTGAAACCAACAGTGGTTGCTGTCATATCCGCCAATCGCCCATCTGCACTGAAGTAATCCGGCATGCTTCCGTTATCAGGAAGGCTGTGATAATAGAACGACGCACCTTTTTGATCGTATAGGCGTAAGTGTGGTTGTAGATAGACCTGGTTACCCAACTGATAGAAATATTTCACTGTCACTGTCTGAGACTTCACATCCCACGAATCACTAAAGTAGCGATAGGAGAGGTGAACGATATCTTCAGGTAAATGATAGATAAATTTGGTGAAGATTGATTGAGACAGACGATCTTCCGGTCTCTTTTCAAAGTAAACCTTGTTAGTGACACCTGTTGTCGGATCGACGGCACTGATCATCTTGTAAGGATCTGTCAGGTATCCCAGGCTTTTAGTGATGCTGTAGTTCAATTGAACCAGAGCCCGTTTTGACAGAATTTGTGTGACACCCACAATCACATCAATGAGAGTCTTGCGCTCGCCCTCAAACAGGCTCAACTCATCCTCTTCCTCACCGCCTGATGAGGCAACGATTGTCGTCGGGATCTGTGAACCGCCAGTTGGTTTGCCTCCGCCCGGATTCACAAAATCAAGGCTGATCCCCGCACCGGCAGTATAGGTTGTTACCTTGCTTTCATTATCAAAGGTGAAGGTATCACTTAAACCCAGTGAGGTGTAATCCGTTTCCGCAGATAGGTTTAAGCCCAGGTTATGGCGGATAAAACGCGAGATCCCGCGATTGAGTTTTAATGAACCGGCAAAACGGGTATCACTAAAGGAGTTCATCGGTAGCTCTCCTGCTTTGACAACATAGCTGGTCATGCCGGATGGGCTGGTGAATGTTTGGTTTGTGTTGGTTGTTGACGCGCCATTTGGTGAGGCACCTGTCATGGTATCAATGGCCAGGGTAATACCCACACTATCTTCATCAGCGAGTCCTGCCTCTGCACTGACAACGCTTTCGATGATCTGTACCCGATCCTTTTCGTTATAAAACAATACCGCAGAGTCAAAATCCCATTCTGCATTTTTTAACTGATCGGCAGCGTCTTTGAGTGTCAGTGCCTGTGCTTGAGGAGCAAGCACTGCGCAGGTAGCTACACTTAGTGCATCACGAATGGATTTAAATTTGTTTAGTTGCATCCGCAGCCGCCTCCACCAACACCCTGACCACCGAATGAGGTCTCTTTACTAAAATAGATATGCTCCTCCAGCAGGTTTTCGACCTCACTGGGGACAAGTTGCATCTGCTCTTTGGCAAGTAACCCACGTTCCCATGGTTTAAGTTCTACAGAAGAACAGCCGTTAAGTAAAAGGATCATCAGTGAAACGGCAATCACGATGATGGATCGATTTAAGGTGTCGTTCATCTGTTACCACCAACCATTATTGTGCAAGAAGGGAAGCAATTTCTAATTCCAGCTTCTGTTTATCTTTTTGTCTAAAACCAACATGACGCGAAACTATGTTGCCACCTTTATCAATTAGATAGGAGCTTGGCATCCCCATTACTTTGTAGGACTCAGCGGATCTACCTTCGTTATCATAAGCAATGGTAAAAGCCGGTTGTGTATCAGCAATAAATTTTTCGCTAAGCTGGCGACTCTCATCCAGATTTATCGCAATAATTGCAAAGTTTTCACCATTAAAGCGCGTATGAAGTTCATTCATCCATGGAAATGATTTACGACAGGGGCCACACCATGAGGCCCAGAAATCGAGATATACCACCCTGCCCTTGTAATCAGACAACGTAATGGTCTCCTTGTCGCCAGGAAGTGAAAACTCAGGAGCTTTTTCTGCATATGACGTTGACGAAAACAGTAAAAGAGCTATTATCGAACATAGTTTTAATAGTCGTGGAACCATTTTTATTATCCCCTGGTTAAAGGAAAATGAAGGGGCGCTATTTTGCTATGAGAGTTTAAATCACAGCTTAAATAATTATTGATATACGTCATTTATGTGAAGCAGTTATCAGAAAAAAAGAATTAATCAGGACTTTTCAGGGCAGTGATGGTTTTTTCGTCTAAGAACAATAATGGATCAACGCGGCTGTCATTCAAACTAACACTCCAATGAAGGTGAGGTCCGGTTACACGTCCTGTCTTACCTACGGTTGCAATGGTATCCCCTGTGTTAACCGTCATTCCCTTGTTTACGTCTATGGTCTCAAGGTGACAGAACATAGAAACTAGTCCCTGACCATGGTCGACAAAGACTGTATTACCATTAAAGAAGTAGTTGCCAGTTTCAATCACCACACCAGAAGCAGGAGCCACGACTGGTGTTCCTTGTGCAGCGGCGATATCTATACCACTATGTGGTTTACGGGGTTCCTCATTAAAAAAGCGTCGTTTACCAAATGTGCCACTGAGAATACCGTTCACCGGAGTGATGAAACGGGTTTCAACAGCATCAAGGTCACGCCATGTAGCAAAGGCATTACGACTTAATTTTTGTTCTTCCCTGATACGCGTAAGATCATTCTTATACGGGTTCACCATGCGTTTGTTTTTTAAGGTGATATGTTGCTCGGCATATTTTTTATCTTTTACCTCAAACGAAAGTTTGATGTTGTTGCCTTGCGGGTAGTCGACAGATAACTGTTTAAAGCCCGTTTTTGTGGACAAAGCAAGGCCAACGATTGCAACCCAATGTTTTTGATCTGCAATAACCATCACCGGCTTGTCACCCATAGTTGCTTTGGGTCTTGGCTTGCTGACACTCTCCAGAGGAACGACTGCTATTCCTCCAGGAACTGATAACTGCCTGGGTATTGCAAAGGCGTTCTGTGACAAAAACACAACAGAAATGCAAATTAAGATAAAAAGATATTTTGGCACTATGAGATCTTCTCTACACGACACAGTAATTCACCTTCTCCCAGTATGATTTCAATATTCTCATTAACGCAGACATCATGGTAACTGCGAATGATCTGTTTATCATCCTTGCGTGCAATGGCATAACCTCTCTTTAAAGTGGCGAGAGGGCTGACAATATCCAACTCCTGCATTAAGGAGGTAAGACGACTGTTTTCCCGGTTCAGTCGATTATTTATCAGTCCTTGCAGGCGTTCTCCTGCATGTTGCGCTCTGGCTTTCTGTAATTGCACACTTTTATCAGGGCTGTTACTTAACAGACGGCTGGAGAGTGATTTTAGTTGTAAGCGAGGATGCAGCAGGTAGTTTTGCAGGTGTTGGGAAAAACGTAGCTCCAGATCATCCAGTCGTTGTGCGCGTTGTTGAAGTTGTTCTTTGGGGCCTCTCAACTGTTTTGATGCGAGTGTCAGGCGTGAAAGATGATGGCGATGTTGAATCTGAATCGCCCGTTGCAGTCGGTTTAAAAGATACCGTGTTTTAGTTAACAAAGCTTCTGTGTCCGGGCTGATAAGCTCAGCAGCTGCGGAAGGTGTGGGTGCACGAATATCTGCTACAAAATCGCTAATGGTAAAATCTATCTCGTGTCCTACTGCGCTGATAGTGGGTAACTTTGAATCATAGATTGCACGGGCAACAACTTCCTCATTAAATGCCCACAGGTCTTCAAGTGGGCCGCCTCCACGTCCGATGATAAGTAACTCACACTCATCACGCTCATTGGCAGTATTAATAGCCCTGGCTATCTCATTCGCTGCGCCATCGCCCTGTACGCGGGTTGGGTAGATAATGATTCGAAGTGCAGGGTAACGTCTTTTTAATACCGAAATAATATCGCGTATCGCAGCACCTTCAGATGAAGTGATTACACCAACGGTTTTGGGAATATCAGGAATGGATTTCTTATGACTTTGTGCAAAAAGTCCCTGTTGCTCCAGTTTCGATTTCAATTTTTCAAATTCGAGCTGTAATAAGCCATCACCCGTCTCCTGAAGATGATCAACATTTAGCTGGAAGTCACCACGGTTCTCATAGAGGCTGACACGGGCGCGAACACGCACCTGCATGCCATCTTTTGGTAAAACCCGTAGGTGCATTGCACGCATTTTAAACATCGCGCAGCGTACCTGGGCAAAAGAGTCCTTAAGGGTAAAGTAGAGGTGTCCGGAACGGGCGCGGATAAAGTTGGAGATTTCTCCTTCAACTTCAATCAGGCTGAAATGGGACTCTATCGTGGCTCGTGCTTCACGATTGAGCTCTGAAACTTGGTAGATTTTCTTTTCGACCATTCATAAAAAAGGGCCATCGCTGGCCCTTTTCTCCAGATTTATTAGTTAAAAACGCTCATGAGCATCTTCTTCACGCTCATACTGCAAATAGGCATTAATCGCCTGGTGTTTGGCTTTGCGTGCATCTTTCAAAGATTCTCTAAAACGTTTAGAGCTTAAAGATTCTTTGGCGATTTTGATCAGTTTTGCAGTATCACGCCATTCATACCCCACTTCGCTGACTTTTTGCTGTGCTTTAATGGCTTGTTTGATTTCATACTTTGCCATCTCTTCAGTTACGACATCAGGCATCACGATCATTGTCTGATCCGGTATTTCAAAACCATTATCACTTGCACACGAGATGAGCAGGGTTGATATTGCAGTAATTAATAAAACTTTCATCTTGGCCCCTTATATTGCCTCATCTTCCAGAACAGAAGACTTGCAAACACAAATTTAACAACTATTTTCTATTATTATTCTGTAGAGTAAGCTTATCCAGTTTACCGTTCAGCCGTCAAACATTATAATCGCGGGTTATTTTATTACCTGCACTTATCAGCTTTGGATTCTATTAATATGCGAATTGCCCAGGATGCCTTTACTTTTGATGACGTTCTTCTTATTCCTGCCCACTCCAGTGTGCTTCCGAAAGAGGTTGAACTCAAAACCCGCTTAACCCGGGATATAGAATTAAATATCCCCCTTATCTCGGCTGCTATGGATACCGTTACTGAGGCACGTCTGGCTATTACAATGGCTCAGGAAGGTGGTATTGGTATTATCCATAAGAATATGACTGCCGAGCAGCAGGCGGCAGAAGTCCATGCAGTAAAAAAACATGAAAGTGGTGTGATTAAAGATCCGATCACCATTTCATCAACAGCCACTATTCGTGAAGTGCTTGAATTAACCAATCGCAAAAAGATTTCCGGTGTGCCTGTTGTGGATGGCAATGATCTGGTCGGTATAGTTACCAGTCGTGATTTACGCTTTGAAACCCATTTTGATGCACCTGTTTCAACAGTCATGACCCAAAAAGATAAATTGGTTACGGTTAAAGAAGGTGCGGATCGCGCAGAGGTTCTGCAGAAACTGCACGATCATCGTATTGAGAAGGTTCTGGTTGTTGATAATAACTTTCATCTAACCGGAATGATTACAGTAAAAGATATTCAAAAGGCCACCGATAAGCCCAATGCCTGTAAGGACAGTTCTGGTAGCTTGCGTGTGGGTGCGGCTGTTGGTGTCGGTGCAGGCACAGATGAGCGTATCGAGGCTCTGGTTGCCGCAGGTGTGGATGTCGTCGTAGTTGATACCGCACATGGTCACTCACAGGGTGTGCTGGATCGTGTAAAGTGGGTTAAAAAGAATTTTCCTGAGTTACAGGTGATTGGTGGCAATATTGCGACCGGTGCCGCAGCACTGGCACTGGTAGAGGCTGGAGCCGATGGGGTTAAGGTCGGTATTGGCCCCGGTTCTATCTGTACTACCCGTATTGTTGCCGGTGTGGGTGTACCACAGGTTACAGCTATTAATAATGTTGCCCAGGCATTGGCTAAGTCAGGTGTACCGTTAATCGCTGATGGTGGTATTCGCTACTCTGGTGATATGGCCAAGGCCATTGTTGCCGGTGCTTATTCTGTGATGATGGGTAGCATGTTTGCCGGTACGGAAGAGGCGCCAGGTGAGGTTGAACTGTTCCAGGGTCGTTCGTACAAGTCCTATCGTGGTATGGGCTCCCTGGGAGCGATGGCATCACAGCAGGGTTCCTCTGATCGTTATTTCCAGGAAGGTAGTGAGGCAGACAAGCTGGTTCCAGAAGGTATCGAAGGCCGGGTTCCATACAAAGGCGGGCTTAATCCGGTCATTCATCAGTTAATGGGCGGTTTACGTTCCAGTATGGGTTATACCGGTTGTAGAACCATTGATGAGATGCGTACCAAACCTGAGTTTGTAAAAGTAACCAATGCCGGAATGGCAGAAAGTCATGTTCATGATGTCCAGATCACCAAGGAAGCTCCAAACTATCGCGTTTAAAATTTTAGGGTTACTGGACAAAAAAAGGCGCTGAGATTGCGTCTTTTTGTTTTTAAGCTTGAATCCAGGTTACTTAACCCGATCTGTAGTACTGTTACCAACTTAATGTATAACAGGTACTTTTTAAAAAAGGTGTATTCATGAAAAGATTCTTTACAGTTCCTCTCATGCTGGTTGTGATGCTGGGTATTTTTGCTGCTGGGATAGGTGATGCTGAAGCAAAGCGTTTTGGTAGCGGCAAATCATTTGGTAGCAAGAACAGTTACAGCAATATGTTCCAGCGTAAAAGCCAGCCAGCACAGGTAGCACCCAAACAGGGTACAGCTTCACCAGTAAAACAGAGTGGAATGTTGGGCGGAATGGGCGGATTGCTTGGCGGTCTGCTAGTGGGTGGATTACTTGGCTCACTCTTGATGGGTGGCGCTTTTGAAGGGCTTAACTTTATGGATATCCTGATTTTCGCTGGTATTGCATATATGCTCTATAAGCTGTTTGCTGCGCGAAAACCTGCACCCGTGACTAATCGTGCCAGCTATGAACGCAGCAATATGGGAGAGAGCCAGGCTTCCCCGGAGGCCAATTCAGCAGGTTTTAATACAGATAGATTATTTGGTGGTGATAAACAATCGCCATCAGCAGGCTCTCCATTTGAGCCGGACGCCTCATTTAATGAACCAGCCCCTATCCCTGCGGATTTTGATCAACAGAGTTTCCTTGATGGTGCCAAGCGCGCTTTTGAGATGATGCAAAAGGCGTGGGATGAGCGTGATCTTGGGTTTATTCGTCAATTTAGCACCGATAAGGTATTTGCAGAGATTCAGGATCAACTGCGTGAAATCGAAGGTGACAATAAAACCGACCTGCTCAAACTGGAAGCCGAATTACTTGAAGTTAGAGAAGTCGATGGTACCCAGGAGGCTACGGTTTTGTTTAATGCCATGATGCGTGAATATGATAGTGAAGATTCACGTCCGGAACAGGTACGCGAAGTGTGGCACTTTATCCGTCAATCTGACAGCAAGGATAAAGCATGGTATCTGGATGGGTTGCAACAACTGGAAGAGTGATGATCCAGATATAGTCAAATGTTAAAAAGGGGTCTCAAGACCCCTTTTTTATGGCTTGGTGGCTTTAAATATAGCTCTGCATGGTGCAGGGTAGCCTTCTATTGTCAGGCTCAGGTCCTTGGGGTCTAGATAATCTGCCAGAGACTCAAAGACCATCCAGTCTGTTTTACGTTGCTCTTCCAATGTGGTGACAGATTGATCCAGCAACTCAATCTCAACAAGTCCACACTGTTCCAACCAGTGTGCCATGGTGTCACAGCTTGGTACTGCATGAACATTATGCATCTTGGCATAGCGTTTTTGTGGATAGAGGCAATCGCCTTTCTCACCCTCAATCACCAGCCCTTCAAGTATCAGCTCACCCCCGGGTTTTAAAAAATTTTGCAACATTTGAATATGTCCCAGATGATCCCGCTGGTGATAGATCACTCCCATGGAAAAAACCGTATCAAACAAGGGTTGCTGTATCGGGATCTGCTCTAATCGTAACGGATAGAGGTAGTTTTTTGTCGGGCCGATGAAGTGTGAAATCGCTCCATACTGCATTACAAAGCGCATAGTAGGATCCAGGCCGATGACTCGTTTTGCACCCGCACCTAACATGCGCCAGCCGTAATAACCATTACCGGCACCGACATCCAGAACCTCTCTGCCAGTCAATGGTGAAATTTTGTCAGCCAAACGTTGCCATTTCCAGTCAGAACGCCACTCGGTATCAATATGGATCCCAAACAGATTAAATGGACCTTTGCGCCATGGCTGAAAATGCATGAGTAGCTCACTTAATGCCGCCCTGTCACTGTCGTTCATATCACTGGCGGTACCAATGGTAAGAGCATCGGTTGTTAAATTGATGACTGAAGGTTTGGTTAATGGTAGTTGATACAACACTTCCAGCCAGCGAGGAACATCGCCATGTTTGGCCGGTTGTAATGCTTCTTCCACCAGTGCCGGGAGAAACTCAAGCCAGGAGGAGAGTGGAGAAGATGCCAGCTCCTGATAGGTTGCATCGTAATCAATAACGACTTTATTCATTTAATCGCAATCATGGAAGTGAAGTTAAAGCTTTTATGCCACAACTGCTGCTGGCTGAATCCACAGCGCTCAAAACGGGTAAAATGGTTTTCGATGGTTTCCGGGATCAGCACTTTATCCAGAGCACTACGTTTCTGGCTGATCTCCAGATCCGAGTAGCCATTGGCACGCTTAAAGGCAATATGCATTCTCTCTAATAGTTGCTGTTCGTTTGGATCTGCAAAAGTGACCTTCTCGGAGATCACTACAATACCGCCGGGATTTAGACCATTATAAATACGCTGGAGTAGTGGATCGCGCTGTTGTGGCTCGATAAATTGCAAAGTGAAATTAAGAACTACCACGGATGCATTTTCAATGGTGACATTGCGAATATCGGCACAGATTAAATCGACCGGAGCAACATCACCATTCATCTCAATATTGCTCTGACACTGCTTAATCATCGACGCAGAATTATCAACCGCAATAATGCGACAACCGGGCTGTGTCAGGTGATGACGCATAGCCAAGGTCGCCGCACCCAGAGAGCAGCCAAGGTCATAGCAGTGGCTGTTTTCCTGGGCAAACTCTGCAGTAAATAGCCCAATCATTGAAACAATATCGCCATATCCCGGTACGGAGCGACGAATCATATCAGGAAAGACAGCCGCCACCTTATCATCGAATTTAAAATCGACAATCATCGGTTTTTCACTGGCATAGATTTTATCGCGCTGGCTCATGGCTGTGTTGCTAATTGAAAACGCATTATTATCCTGGATTCTTCAGTTGACCGCTATGAGTTTTAGGTATCATAGCTTTGCCAGCTTCCATGCTCTAACAATTGATAGGGTTTAAAGGCTGTTTTATATGCCATTTTTTTACACTCGTTGATCTGGTAACCAAGATAAAGATAGGGCAGTACACGTGAACGACATGCTTCGATTTGCCATAAGATAGCAAAGGTTCCTAAACCACGTGACTCAAGCGCAGGATCAAAAAATGTATAGACCGCAGAAATACCATCCAGCTGGGTATCTATTACCGCTACCGCGACTAGACGATCGTTCAAGGTGAATTCAATCATCTGGCTTTCAACACGGTGACTGATAAAGAATGAGCCATACTTCTGCCTGGAGTCGACTGACATTGCGCCATCATCATGTCGGCTTTTTATATACAAATTAAATAGCTGAAAATGTTCATCATACACGTCTGCTTCTACAACACGTACGCTGAGATCCTGATTCATTTTCAAGTTACGTCGTTGACTGCGATTTGGCTGAAAATGCGCCACATCAATACGAATAGGCTTACAGGCATTACAATGCATACAACGAGGGGTGTAGATGATATCCCCACTGCGTCTAAAGCCGTTTTTGGACAGTATTGAATAGACTTCAGGGGACATGTTGTACTCAGGATCAACTAACAGGGTAGTTGCTTGTTGATCTTCAAGATAGCTACAGGGATGCGGAGCGCTGATGTAGAAATAGAGATTGTCCGGCAATGACTGTTTTAAATTTACCACTGTAAGATCACCGCTGGATCCAGTGACCATGATCCCTGATGTTGATTCATCGGCTCGGCATATTGATCCAGTAAATCCAGAAAATCATCCCGTGGCAGATCGATTGATCCCAGTGATGCAATATGCTCAGAGTGCAGTTGTGCATCAATAGCAATGAATTGCCAGCGTTTTAACTGCTCTACCAGATGGGCAAATGCTATTTTTGAGGTATTACTCATTCGACTGAACATCGATTCACCAAAAAAGAGTTTGCCAAGCGATACACCATACAAGCCACCCACCAGTACCCTGTCGTGCCACACCTCAACTGAGTGAGCAAAACCTGATTGGTGTAATTGAATATAGGCCATTTTCATCGGTTCAGTGATCCAGGTGCCATTATCATCCCCTCTAGGTTCACTACAAGCCGAAATAACCTTTGTAAAGGCACGATCCATAGTGACACTAAACGGACGTTGGCGTAAAACCTTGCGCAGGCTCTTTTTGAATACCACCTCATCCAGCAGAAAAACTGCACGCGGATCCGGAGACCACCATAGAATCGGTTGACCCTCACTAAACCACGGAAAGATCCCCTGATGATAGGCCGCGAGCAGACGCTCCGTGGAGAGGTCTCCACCCACCGCGAGCAGACCATCAGGATCATCCAGCGCCAGATCTGGATGTGGGAAGCGGGTATCTCCCCATTCAGGGTTTAAAGCGTATGGGCCTTGTTTCAACATGGCATAATCATAACCAGGTATGGTGTGAATTTATGGTCTTGATTGATATTAAGGCTCATAACCCATTCCAGATTTGATTCCGTGCAATTTGAGAATTGAACTGGTTTTCTAACACCATCTGTCCATACAAAGGCACACCGATATGATTGGCGATCACTTCACATTTTGCCTGTAGTAGATAGAAGATAGGTTGTTCGGTGCCACTCAGGCTTTCGTAGTTAGCCATGCCTTTGGCCACAATAAGTGGTGCATTTTCAAAGCGTTGTATGAAATTCTCAGTGCACTGATCTAACAGTGTGCCAAGTGTTGCAGCACCATGATCGATAATCTCACAGTACTGATCGATGCCCGCATCCACCGCATCCTCCCAGGTTGCATCATTAAGCGCTGCACCGCCTTTAACGACATAGGTGACATTGTTCGTTGATAGCTGTTCGATGAGAAGCCGATCCAGGACACACTCTCCGGCATTATCAGCGAGATAGAGCACCTGTTGATGTTTTGAAAGTGCATCCATCAACGCTTGTGAATGATCAATTGCTAGTGGCTCGGTGAGTACCCGTTGAATACTTGCCTCGAGGTCATAACTCGATGCTACGCCCAGGTCGATAATATTACCGGCAATGGCCAGACGAATCGCGGTTTCCAGCGGATTCTCAGAGTTTGTGATTAATGTTTTAAGGGATCGATAGAGGCTTAATGCATGGGTAGTGGCCGCTTTTTTATCCTGATAATAAGGATCGATACAGCCACTTAATTCACGAATCTTCTGATGTACTGCCGATGCCCTCACCGGGGGAGTCACATCATAGGATAATTGCTGTAACAGAATTTGAATCTCCTCTATCACTGTTCCCAGCGTTGTTTTATTCAAGCCTGCCTTTGACGCAGCATCTTTTGCCTGACGTAAAAAGCAGTGATCACATTGATGGGTAGTTTGCATTATTTTTAGATTCTTACCGCATATCCGCCACGACGTGGATCACCATGACCACTGAACTGTTGACCATCGCGCATTACGGTGTGAACACCACCGAAAAACAGGTTGAGTTCATTCCAGATTGTGGGCTGTGGAAAACGCTGTGTCAGTGAATTGATGATTACATCACTATATCCACCTTCAATATTCAGGTGTGACTTTTCCAGATGAATACGTGGAGCCTCAACGGCTTCTTCAATAGACATATGATGATCAATGAGATTAAGCAATACCTGGGTAATGGCACTGCGAATACGGTTAGAGCCGCCAGATCCTAATACTATTTCACGATGATTTGCATCTATGACTAGCGAGGGAGACATCATTGAGGTCATGCGCTGATCGGTTGGCCAGTTGTTAAATCCCTGTGGATGCAGGTCTTCCTCTCCAAGCATGTTGTTAAGCATGATGCCAGTGTCCGGGATGAGATAGCCACATCCTTCTCCATTACTGGTGGTTAATGATGCCACGTTGCTATCATTGTCGATAATACTAATGTGGGTTGTACCCCTATAGCTGCGTACAGCTCTGGAAAACTGCTGTCGATAGGTTTGAAGAAAATCCGGATTGAGGATCTGTTCAGGTGCTTGGTGTGAATTAATCCGTGCTTCATGGGTTAACTCCATTGCAGTTAAAAATGTATGCAGCGAATCGTTTGAGCCAAAAGGTTGCGGATCAGTCTGATTAAGTAAGTCGAGGGTAAACGCAATTAACAGACCACCGGAGGAGGGCGGTGGATTGGTAAAAATAGTAGCGTCACGATAGTTGAACTTTAAAGGTAGACGTTTAATGCTACGATAGGACTCCAGATCATTTCGGTTGATATGTCCTCCATGTTGGCTGCTTAGGAGTTCGATTGATTGGGCAATTTCACCGCGATAGAACAGTTCATCTCCTTCATGTGCCAGCACTTCAAAAAAATCAGCCATGACCTTTTGATAACGCAGGGTTTGTTGATGATCGATATCAAACAGTGCAATGGCATCCGGGTGTTGCTGGTAGATGGGCTTAATGATGCTGAAAATATAGGATTGAAAATCATTCAACGGCACCTGGTGTTGTGCCGCTTCCAATGCCGGGGTAATTAACTCTTTCATCGGCATGGTGGCGAGATCGCGATGAATCTCAAACAGACCCCGTACACAGCCGGGTGTTGCGGTAGAGCCCATTCCTATATGGAACTCCTGCTGTGCTGTCCCAAAGTCTGCCGTGATGGGATAAAAACCGACCTCATCCCTTGGGCGTGCTTTTATTGGGGTTTGGGTGAAAAAATCATATAACAATGGCTGTGTGCGGGTACTTTTGGCTAACAGAAAGCCTCCCCCCGCCAGAGAACACAATACAGGCTCTGCGATTGCTGCAGCAAAGAAGGCGCCGATAGCAGCATCAAAGGCGTTACCACCGGCTTTCAAAATCTCTTCAGCGGCGGAAACGGTAACTGGATGTCCTGCTGCAACCATGCCCAGTGTTGTCATTGATATCTCGTATTCTTCATCCTGATATTATGCCAGATGATGGCAAAATGGCACGATAGTTAATGCAACGATTAAAAGGTTTTGGGCGACTTTCACCTATGGAAAGCGGTTAAATAGAAATAGACTCCTGGATAAACATTATAAGGGTAGTGTCATGAAATCAGCGCCCAGAGAAATAGTTACTCCGTTTCGTCCGATACCACTGGATGTACCGGAAGGTATGAAACCCAACGAGTTCTTTAACAGTACCGAAAACCTCAATGATCTGGTTCACAATAATGGATTGCTGATCAATCAGGAGGATCTGTTGCTCTATCGTAAGGCATTGGGACACAGTAATGAGTTCGATACCTCTATTATCTATAACACTTCAAAAAGCATCCTGAATCCACTGGGCAGACCAGTACGACGCACTCAGGTTCCAGAATTGGTGAAACATAGCTGGAACCGGATGAATCAGATCATTATCGACTACATGGTGGAGAAATATCCTGATCCGGAAAAAGCGCTTATTTTAGCGGGTGAAGCCAGTCTGGATGCGACCTGGCCATTAACCTCTCCGGGCGTTCCCAGTATTCGGATGTTACACAATCACTTTATTGTCTTTAACAAGGAGGAGTTAGAAGCTGCGCCTTCGGCAGATCAAAACAACCCTAATCTCACTGATGGTGGACAACACAGTCTGTTTCAATGTTATATGCGTGATGTTTATCGGCAGTTTTTTGACCATGCATTACAACTGGAGATCCTGGAGCCGGTGCACAGTGAGCAGTCTCAGTTACAACTGACGGGTTATCCCCAGGGACTGCCTAGTTGGCGAGTAAAAGGTGGAGTGACATCATTGCAGGATATTCGATTCTGGAATGAGTATGACGATATTCTTAAAGGCTTTATCGATTTTTACCGCACCTTCTTTTCGCAGGTTTCCACTCGCAATGCGCCAATACTGCCTGATGCCTATTTTCCGGCACAGATTGAAGCCTCATTGTTGTTTAATAATGACTTTCTGGCAACGGCTAAAAAGGTGCGGGAGCAATGTATTCGCGAGCCAGCCTATGCTAATTCCATTCGCTGGCAACCAGCCTTTAAACAACTGATTTACCGCAATGATCAGGGTGATTTAATCGTTACCATCAGCCAGAACTCCATCGGTAATGCGATTACGGAACTACTGGGTGTTGTGGTTAAGCGTACTCCTGATGCACAAGCGTATGAACAGGCTGAGCCAGCACTTATTGAACGATTACTTGAAGTCAGACAACGGCTGATTGATGCAGATTTGGGTATTGGAATTAAAACTGAATACTGGGAGGGTTAAAACTTTACCAGCAAGGGTGTTTCGTCAAAGTCGATACCCTGCCAGCCATACTTCATGAACAGGCGAATATTCTGATGGTCACTGCCATCTATCCTGGTTAGAACGTCCTGTCGATAATAGTCACCAAAACAGTGAAGGGTTTGCTGTTGTGTCAGTCCATGTAGCAAGGCAAAGGCGAATATTTTGCATGAACCTTCATTAGTGCCTGCAATATTAGTGATCATCTCATCACCCAGACCATTATTGAAAGTGACTGGCTGATACTCATAGGTAGTATCAATGACCTGGATAACCTCATCAAAGCTGACTGAAGCAGGTTCAGTTTGTAGTTTTTGGATGAGTTCAGCAGTCATAATGGTTCACTTTCTTGAACTGGGTGCACTAATCACAAGGTCATTGCTCATATAGTTGAGGAAATATTCCAGAGATTTGTACTCATCACTTTGTGCTGGAAAGGCTTTTGCACGTACCTGTTCGTTACAACCGGCGAAGCGACGATGCATGGTACCAAGATTACGCCATTTCAGACGGTATACCGGGAAGTGGGTTGGATGACCTAATGCCGGACTTAAAATATCTCCCCGGATGCGGTTACCTGAATTATCAATATGACAGTTTGCGCAGGATAGATTCAGTTGCCCGCGTTTGGCATAAAAGTGTTGTTTGCCACGGCGGTAAAACTCCAGGGCTTTGTCATCATCAGGAATGGTAATAGTAATTTTCTGGCCATTGGATGAGGAGGCAATATAGGCTGAAATCGCTGCAATGGCTCCTTTTTTCCATGGTAATGGCTCCTCGCCATTTTCTTCACGACAGCGGTTTATTTCTCCCTCAATAGTAACTAGGGTCTGTGTTTTTGCATCATATTTAGGATAGAACTGGCGGATGTTTTTACCACCATTTTCAAGGCAGTCACTATAACGCTTGCCATTGGTAAACGGGGCGTTAAATAACTGTTCACCTAGCTCTAGTTCATGAACGTAAGGCGGGAAATCTTCGATTGCTTCCCATGATGAACGTGCATCTTCATTTAATGCATATACACCGTTAGCATATTCATCAAAACTTACGTCAGGAAATCGCATTTCAAAATGCGCCCTAAAGTTTTGTAAATCTTCTTCAGGTGTTTTTGCTGCTACTTCCCCGAAAGAGACAGCCACCATTAGTGCGAATAGTGCAGATGCATAATTACGCATTTTGAACTCCTACATACTTCAATAATAAAATGAGAGTTAGACACATAATTATTGTTTTTCCCGTGTCATTGGGTTGAAGCTTGCATGATCAGGCTCTGAATTTATCAGAGCCTGATAGCAGCCTTATTTTGCTTTAACCATACTGTTATCTTTTTCACCTTTGTTATCAACCCAGGCTAGCTCAATTTCATCGCCTTTTTTGACATTTTCCAGTTTAAAAGAGACAAAGGGGTTTTTTGAAATCGAACTACCCCAGTTTGCAGTCACAACAGTATTACCATTATGGTTGCAGGTTAGTTCCTGAATAAAGTGTGCAGGTATGGCTTTTCCTGTCGCCTTATCTTTACGAAAGCCGGTTTCCATAATGTGTTTCAGTAATGCTTTAACTTCACAGGTGCCATTTTTAATCTTGGCACGAATTTTCATTGATTTTGCCATGTTAGTTTCCTCAAATTCTTAATTAGTGCCAGATTAACCACAGCCACCCACCGTGACCTTGACTTCCTTGGATGCGGTGTAGCTTTTACCCCCGGCTTCAACGACAGCAATAACATTAGATGTTTGAGCCATTTTGATCCGGGTTGAGATATAAGGGGTAGCATTACCAGAGAAGAGTACATTTGCCGCTAGTGGCTGCTGGTTCTTTTCAATTAGAATTGAGATCGAATTGACACCTTTAAGAGAGGTTTCAACTTTTACCGGAACGGCAGCACCGTTTTCAGCAACATTCGGGACATCAAGCATCACTTCAGCACTGGTGCTGGCTGCGGATGCACCAATTTTAGCCATGCTGTCACTGACAGATTTTGACAGGAAGGCATCTTTTGGCCATGCCGCAAGTACCTTGCCTGGAGTCAAAAGGCCACTTCCGGCAGCAATTGCGATAAAGCTGCCTGCCATAGATCCTTTTAAAAAGAGTCGGCGTTTCATTTTCACTGTTTGAACTCCTGATTAAAATCGTTATAGGGAATGGATATAATCGACAACTTTTTCAATTTCGTCGGGGGTTAAGATTTCATGTCTTCCAAATGGTGGCATAAAGGTATATGGGTTGTGAGAAGAGGCATCCCATATCTGCTTTTTTAAAACTTCTCTATCGGGATAGCGTGCTTTCATTGCAATCAGAGGTGGTGCGATATTGCCGGTTAGTTGTGCGCCCATGATGTCATGACAAGCTAGACAGTTTCCTTTGGTTCGATCAAATGCAATCTCTTTACCTTCTTCTATAGAAGAGGCCGCATAGGCTGAAACGCTAAACAGGCTAATGACCATTAGCGTTAACACGACTGTTTTTAGATACTCTGCAAACATCTTTAGCACCATGAATTCTTTTATATGAACATTAAACAGGATCTGTTTTTCCTGTTATTCCTGGGGCAATATCAAACTGAAACAGAGGTTTTACCATATAAAATACAGCTAAACCAAACCTGAATCCTGAAAAAAATTACACTATAAATATCAGGGTTTATTTCAGTGTTTTGTTAGATTGGATGTTTTTCATCCATTATTTTTTTCACAGTATAAATTACTATTGTTCCAGAATACAGAAACAAGTTAATTGCCGGCTTTGTCAGTAGCAGCATTACGGTTAGATTTAGGGTTTTTTCCGTTTTGTCTGCTGACTGATCTTTTCAATATGCGGGCTGATCGTATCCATCAGATCATTGACTCTGCTGGATAAATAAAAATCATTTCCGGTGTTTTCGCGTGCATAGCGTAATTGCGTCATTGCCAGTGGATACTCTTTCTGTTTCTGGTAATACAGTGCCAGATAAAAATGAGAATATCCTTCATTACCGGCATCACTCTCAACTTTAGATAGTAGCTGATAACCTTCCAGCGAGCTGGTTTGTTCGACCAAGGTACTTAGTAGTTTTCGTGCTTCCTTGAGTTGATTGGTTTCGATGTACTGTTTGGATAATGCAAGTGTTAATGCGTTATTAAAGGGATATAGCTCCAGCCCTTTTTTTAGTAACGTCTGTGCATCTTTGTGTTGTGAGAGTATATGTAATAAATGAGCATGAGTTTCGATGATGGCCATATTATGTGGATATTGCTGTAACAGGGTTTTACTGATGTGCAGTGCATTTTTGTACTGGCTATCGGCAATATATGCCAGAGCCAAAGCATAAAGGTCTCCTGGTTCCAATTGTGGATTCTTCTGATATTCCTTCTCCCAGTAATCGATGAATTCACTATTTTTTAGCAGTGTTGATACATTAATCCGTGATCGGGTAAAGATAAAACTGTCCTGATTATTAACCGCTTTGATTTCAATACCTGAAGCCCGGTTTTTTGCATCAGAGATACGATTGGAGGTGATCGGGTGAGTTCTTAGGTATTCAGGGAGAGAGTTATCGTTGTATCGATAATTCTTTTCCAGTTTAGAAAAAAAGCTTGCCATTGCCATTGGTTCAAAGCCGGCTTCAGCAAGCATATCGATACCAATTCTATCCGCCTCATGTTCGTGCGCGCGAGTATATCCAATAGCCGTTTGTGCCTGCTTCGCAACAGCAGAATAGAGTGCAGCTTCAGCAAGCATACTATTACTTTGTCCTAGCAATATCGCTGCAAGGATAGCAGCACTCACTGGGAGAGCCTGCTCATTCATTTTTTCCATAATGCGTAACAGGTGCTGCTGGGTGACGTGGGTGATTTCATGCGCAAGAACAGAAGCCAGTTCGCTTTCACTCTCACTTGCCAGAATTAAACCGGTATTTACGCCTATATAACCACCAAGCATTGCAAATGCGTTAATTTGAGGGTTATTGACTACAAAAAATGTAAATTCACGCTCATTGTTTGTCTGGGTGGATACAAGAGACTGACCGAGCTGGTTGATATAACGGTTGATGATAGGATCTTCTATCACATACCCGCTTCGTTTTAACTGCATATAAAAACTGTGTCCTTGTGCCTCTTCCTCTTCAGCGCTCATTTGTGTTGATGCAGAGTTACCCAGATCGGGGAGGAGTATTTGTGCATGGGTACTACACACACATAACAGTGTTGCGATAGCAAGGAAAAGGGATCTTGGTGTGCGTACTAACAAGGCTGTTCTCAATGGTTGTATTATTTATATACAGATGGACTAAGTTTAGACCTGCAAGTTCAACTATTCATAGTCATTGATGGGTAGGCAACATCTGACAAACGTGAATAGAGACCCTTTGCATCTATTTGATAGACGCAGTTACGTCCTGCGTCTTTAGCGGTATATAGTGCTTTATCCGCTAAGCCTACCAGTTCGGTTGCATCGGCCTCAGGAAAATCAGAGACAGTGACCACTCCCATGCTGATGGTGAACTGGATATTGTCAGGATTCATATTCTGAATCTGTTCGCGCAATTGAGATGTAACCTCAGAGATCTCCTCAGGATTTTTTGCTTTTACAAACAGAGCAAACTCTTCACCCCCATAGCGAATAACCATATCGCTAGAAAAGCGCTGATTAAGTAGCTGTCCCAGTTCCATGAGGACTTTATCACCACGAAGATGTCCAAAATTATCATTAATCTTCTTGAAATAGTCTATATCCAGTAGAGCTACCCACATGGTTTGTTTTCTGTATTTTGCGAGGAAATCATTGCCTTGTGTGATGAGATAACGACGATTGCGTGCACCGGTTAAAGGATCGATAATTGATAAGCGTTCCATCTCATTTGCCTGACGACGGATAGCATCGTATTGTTGTTTAATTAGTAGTAATGATCGAACGCGTGCGATTAAGGTCTCTTCCAAAAGAGGCTTGGCGACAAAGTCATTTGCTCCTGCATGAAAAAGTTCTGCCTGAGTTTTATCACTATCTTTACCTGTAATGATTAGTACCGGCAAGGTTTGATGGGTAAAGTGAAGTCTGGTGCGGATAGCGTGGAGCAGATCACCTCCAGTCATCTCGCCATCAAGATAAAAATCGCTGATCACCAGATCATACTCTTCATAAGAACGCTCTTTTGAACGTTTTAGCAGCTCGTATGCTTCTTCAGCAGATGTGGTTTGAGTGACCTGTAGACCATGTTTTTCAAAGATCCTCTGGGTCATTACTGCAATGGTTTTGCTATCTTCTACATATAAAATACTGCCGACAAGACCTTTACTGCGATGTGAATAATCTTTGATAAACTGACAAAACTCGTTGTATCCCAGGCTTTTATCAAAATAATCGGTAACACCTGCGTCAAATCCTTCCTTCAATAGCCGTGAATTGGCATCACCCGAGATCACAATAACAGGGGTATAGTGGTGGGTATCAGATTCGCGAATTTGTTCGCATAACTTCAGGCCATCCATATCGGGTAGCAGTAAAGAAGTGGTAACGAGGTCATAATGTTTTTGTGACAGGCAATCCAGTGCATCTTTACCACTGATGCACAGGGTAATTTCGGCATTTTCCATTGATCTGGATAAATTGCGACGAATGATCTCCCTTGCAGTTAGGGAGCCGTCAATGATCATAATCCGGTATCTATCCATTTATATTTTCCTGAATTTGTTTCTATGTAGGCTCAATGTCTTTTAGGTGCTGTCCAACAGCAATCCATGAGCCAATTAACCCCAATACACTGCCAATGAATATCAAACTTAACATGGTATTAATGCTCATGCCAGTGAGTAAGAATTGGCTGTTGTATAGTGCAGTGAGTCTTGAAAAAGGTGTATCAATTAAGACCAGTGAGATTTCGATCAGGACAATGGCAATAAATCCACCAATAACCCCATACCAGAATCCGGTATATAAAAACGGACGTTGAATAAAGGCATCAGTTGCACCGATGAGTTTGGTGATAATAATTTCATCACGCCGATTCTGGATAGCAAGACGTACCGTATTGCCAATGACTAAAAGTACCGCGAGAGAGAGCAGACTGGCCAGAACCCATACCGTTCTCTCACCAATGGCCATCATTGCATGAAGTCGTTCTACCCATTCCATATCAATTTGTGCTAATTCAACCTCTTTTCGTGTCGATAACTCTTCACGTAGTTGTGCGACTGTTTGGGGTGTTCTGTCCTGAACTACCGGAGTTATCACAATCACAGCTGGTAGAGGATTGTTATGCAGTGCATCTAAAGCATTACCAAAGCCGGATAATGATTTGAACTCCTTTAATGCCTCCTCTTTGGATATAAACAGGGCATCCGCTATTTGGGGATGGTTAACCAGGTTTTGTCGTAGCTGTAATGCCTGATTGTCATTAATATTATCATGCAAAAACAGCGATATCTGGCTGGCATCTCCCCAGGTTTTCAGAATGTTTTGAAAGTTATTCAGTAATACATTCAAACCAGCAGGTAATGATAATGCAATTCCAATAACTGCTGTGGTCATAAATGTCGAGAAAGGCTTATCGCTTAATTGACCAAGCGAATAGAAGAATGTTTGCAAATGTCTTAACAGATAAGTCTTTAACATCGCCAATAGAGTGATTTTGTGACGATTGGGAGCGGTGGTATTCGATCTTTGCGGACTCATGGTGCTTCCCCAAAGGGTTGGGTTAATAATTTTCCATGAGAGAGTTTAAACACCGGGGAGCCGATTTGTTCAATCAAATCCAGGGCGTGAGTTGCGATTAACACAGTCACCCCAACCTGATTAAAATCCTGAAAAATTCCCATAATTTCCCGTGATAGCTCCGGGTCAAGGTTACCGGTAGGCTCATCTGCGAGTAACAGGGCAGGTTTGTGCACCACCGCTCTTGCGATTCCAATGCGTTGCTGTTCTCCACCGGATAAGGTGATGGGGTAGAGCTTCTCTTTTTTAAGTAAACCTACCTTATCAAGTGCTGCTCTGACACGGCGGGTAATATCCTGATGACTATACCCAGCAATCACCAGTGGTAGAGCAACGTTATCAAAGACAGTTCGATCAAACAGCAGCTGGTGGTCCTGAAAGATAATACCCAAGCGGCGACGATGATATGCAATACCGCTTCTGACTGTGGTTCCGAGGTTTTTTCCATTTACGTGGACATGGCCTGATGTGGATCGCTCTATGAGTGAGATCAGTTTGAGCATGGTACTTTTTCCTGCACCGGAATGACCAGTCAGAAATGCCATTTCCCCTTTGGGTAAAAACATATTGATTTTGTCCAGAGCTACATAGCCGTTGGCATAGCGCTTACTGACATTTTCAAAATGAATCATAACAGATCCTGTAATTGCTTTGAGTGTGGGCTATCAATTTTCAAATAGTGCCTCAACAAACTCTTTGCTGTTGAAAGGACGTAAATCATCAATACCTTCACCAACACCGATGTAACGGATAGGTAGTTTGAGTTTTTGTGCAATGGCAAAGATAATGCCGCCTTTGGCAGTACCATCAAGCTTGGTCATTACCAGACCAGTAACACCTATAGCATCATTAAATTGCTGTGCCTGATTGAGTGCATTCTGCCCGGTACCTGCATCTAATACTAACAGGACTTCATGCGGTGCCTTGGCATCAATTTTGGTTAAAACACGTTTGACCTTTTTTAACTCTTCCATCAGGTTTGACTGGGTATGCAGACGCCCCGCAGTATCGGCAATCAGGATATCGACATTACGTGCTTTTGCAGCGCTGTAGCTGTCAAATATTACCGAGGCTGAGTCTGCACCGCTTTGTTGTGCAATCACCGGTATTTGATTGCGTTCACCCCAAACCTGAAGTTGTTCTACCGCAGCTGCTCTGAATGTATCACCTGCAGCGAGCATCACAGAGTGTCCATCTGACTGGAACTTTTTCGCCAGTTTACCAATTGTGGTCGTTTTACCGGCACCATTAATACCAATAACGAGAATGACCAGTGGTCCTTCGCTCTGGTTTAAATCAAGTGGCTGACTAACGGGTGCTAACAGACTATCCAGCTCTTCATGCAGGGCACTCATCAGTTGTTCGCCATCATGCAGCTGTTTGCGTGAGATACGGTTGGTTAGATTGGTGATGATGGTTTGGGTGGCTTCCACACCCATATCAGCAACCAGCATGTGGGTTTCAATCTCTTCGAGTAGATCTTCATCAATACTTTTCTTGCCAAGGACTAACGCGCTGATCCCTTCGGTTAAATTAGAACGGGTATTACTTAAGCCTTTCTTTAATCGGGTAAAGAGCGATTCTTTGGGTGATGTTTGTTCACTCTCGGCACTGTTTTTTTCAGTTTTCTTTCCAAATCCAAACATAGGTGTAGTCTTTATTTTTGATGAACTTATTTAATGGTTACAGGTCATGTTGTTTGATTGCGGCATATCATTATCATATTGCAGCACGGCTATCCTACCATTGTGTTGTATATTGAGTAGAAGAATTCCGTCAAATTTTTAAAACAACGTGTTTAAATAGAACTTTAACCATTAATAAATTTGCAAACCATGAAAAATTTTCGATTATTATTCGTAACATTCCTGATGAGTATACCTTTGCCGTTATGGGCTAATGTGCATGTCAATCAGTTACAAAATGGTTTAAAGGTGATTGTCAAAGAGGATCACCGGTCTCCTATTGTAGTTTCCCAGATTTGGTACAAGGTTGGTTCCAGCTATGAATATGGTGGTATCACCGGCGTTTCTCATGTGCTTGAGCATATGATGTTCAAGGGAACTAAAAATGTACCTGCAGGGGAGTTCTCACGCATCATTGCAGAAAATGGTGGTAAGGAAAATGCATTTACCGGACGTGACTACACGGCCTATTTCCAGCAACTGGAGAAAAGTCGTCTGGAAGTCAGTTTTGAATTGGAAGCTGATCGCATGCGCCATCTATTACTCCAGGATGATGAATTCCAAAAAGAGCGAGATGTTGTGATTGAGGAACGCCGCTTACGTACTGAAGATAAACCCGAAGCATTAACCTATGAGCAATTTCTTGCAACCGCATGGCAGGCCAGCCCCTATCAAAATCCGGTTATTGGCTGGATGGATGATTTAAAGGCATTAACCCAAGAGGATTTGCAAAGCTGGTACCAGCAATGGTATGCCCCTAATAATGCTACGCTGGTTGTAGCCGGGGATGTAAAAGCTGATGAGGTGTTTGCTTTGGTGAAAAAGCATTTTGCTGCAATAAAACCCAGCAGCATTATCAACACCAAACCACGTAAAGAACCCAGGCAGCTAGGAAGCCGTCGTATGGTTGTGAATGCACCTGCCAAGTTACCTTCTTTATATATGGGTTATAAGGTTCCGGTACTTCGCACTGCCGATGAGTCATGGAAAGCCTATGCGCTGGAAATGTTAGCTAATGTCCTCGATGGTGGCGACAGTGCGCGTTTAACCAGAGAGCTTATGCGCGGTCAGCAACTGGCCGCCTCTGTGGGAGCCGGATATGATTTAATAGCCCGTCATGACAGTCTCTTTACCCTTGAAGCAACACCAATCGAAGGCGTCTCACTGCAACAGCTGGAGTTGGCGCTTAATAAACAGATTAAGCGCTTGCAAACTGAGCTGGTTTCTGAGGATGAACTTAATCGAATTAAGGCTCAGGTAATGGCATCCAAGGTATTTGAACTGGATTCGGTCTTTTATCAGGCAATGAAAATTGGTCAATTAGAGACGGTAGGTTTAAACCATCAGACGCTGGATCACTACGCGGATGAAATAGCAAAAATCACACCCGAACAGATCCGAAGAGTTGCCAAAAGTTATTTAACCGAGAAGGGGTTAACGGTTGCCTGGCTGGTACCAGAAGAGCAGGAGAAAAAAGATGCTAAGTAGGCTCTTTGTATTATTACTCATCTCTTTTCCTGTCACCGCAACACCATTAATTCAGCACTGGCAAAGTCGTACCGGAGCTGAAGTCTATTTTATTGAAGCTCCCGAATTACCGATGGTGGACGTGCAGGTGGTGTTTGATGCGGGTTCAGCACGTGATGGAGTGACACCGGGACTGGCTGAATTTGTCAATGGTATGCTGGAGGAGGGTATCAAGGGAATGGATGCCAATCAGATAGCTGAAGGGTTTGATGCTGTTGGTGCACAGTTTTCTCTCTCAGCAACCAAAGATACGGCCTCATTATCAATTCGCAGCCTGACTAAAAAAAACTTGCTGGAGCCAGCGCTGGATCTGTTTTCCCGGGTTATTTCAAAGGCAGATTTTCCTGAGAATGCTATAGAAAGAGTGCGCCAACAAATTCTTGCAGGTATTGAATATGAGCAACAGTCAGCCGGAAAAATGGCCTCAAGAGCCTTTTATCAGGCTCTTTATGGAAGCCACCCCTATGCTGCATCTACCTTTGAAGAGGATATTAGCAGTACCAAATCGATCACGCGTAAACAGTTGCTGGATTTCTATCATCAATACTACGTTGCCAATAACAGCATGGTTGCTATTGTCGGTGCCTTGAGTCGTGCCGAAGCTGAGAAGGTCGCAGAACAGGTTACGGCACCATTACCCAAAGGCAAAAAAGCCACAGCGATAGAGTCTGTTCAGGATCTAAACGCAGCATCGACGATTAAGATGACATTTCCATCATCGCAAACCCATATATTGATGGGACAGCCTGGATATAAGCGCGGTGATAAGGATAAATGGGCATTGTATGTGGGAAATCATATACTCGGTGGAAATGGGTTGGTATCACGTATTAGTGACGAAATCCGCGAGAAACGCGGATTATCCTATAGTGCCTACAGCTATTTCAGTCCATCACGTGAACGCGGCGCGTTTGTTTTAGGGCTGCAAACCAAGAACAAAAGCGCTGATGAAGCGTTAAAGGTGTTAAAACAGACACTGGTTGGTTTCATCAATGACGGCCCCACTGAAGCTGAACTGGTTGCGGCAAAGAAGAATATTACCGGTAGTTTTCCTTTGAATATCGATTCAAATAGGGACTTGATTAGTTATCTGGTGGTGATCGGTTTTTATGGTCTGGATCTGGATTACTTTAACACCTTTATACCGGCGGTAAATGCAGTGACGGTTGAGCAGATTAAAGAGGCCTATCAGCGCCGGATAAACCCTGAAAAAATGGTAACGGTACTGGTGGGTGGAGCGTGAAGCGAAAAGGTGTAAATGCTGTCGCAAAACAAGCAAATCAATTTCGTGTGATAGCTGGTCGCTGGCGTGGTCAGCGATTTGATTTTCCTCCGATCACGGCAATCCGTCCCACACCTGATCGTGTCAGAGAGACACTGTTTAACTGGTTACAGGCTGATATTGGTGGTGCACGTTGTCTGGATCTGTTTGCCGGGAGTGGTGCTCTGGGGCTGGAAGCCTTATCCCGTGGTGCAGGATATGTTCAGTTTGTAGATATGGATAAGACGGTTTGTGATTCGATACGTGCACACCTTGAGCGCCTTGACGTCGAGCAGGCCAATATAAAAAACATCACTGCTCAACAATTATTGCAGCAGTGTGTTGAGCCGTTCGATATTATCTTTCTCGATCCACCCTTTCATCAGAATATGGTTGTCTCTCTATGCAAGGATTTGCAGCAAAATGGTTGCTTGTCAGATTATGCGCAAATCTATATTGAATCTGAAATGGCCATCGATCCGCAGATGTTGCCATCGAATTTATGGAGATTACATCGCCGAAAGCAGGCAGGACAGGTACACTACACTCTTATTCATTACAACAGTGAGCAATCGGTGTCCGCATGAATGTGACCGCAATCTATCCTGGTACGTTTGATCCCATGACCAATGGTCATAGCGATCTGATTGAACGCTCTTCACGCCTGTTTGACCGTACCATTGTTGCAGTCGCAGAAAATCCGCGTAAACAACCCATGTTCACCCTGGATGAACGCATCGATATGGCACAGAAAATTGTCAGTGATTTACCTGGTGTGGAAGTGGTTGGTTTTGACTCTCTTCTTGTTGATTTTGCTAATAAAAGTGGCGTGAATGTGATTGTGCGTGGCTTGCGTGCAGTCTCTGATTTTGAGTATGAGTTTCAGTTGGCAGGGATGAATCGCCATCTGGTACCGGAAATCGAAACCGTCTTTTTAACCCCAGCGGAAGAATATACCTATATCTCTGCTACATTAGTCAAAGAGGTCTCAGGATTGGGTGGAGATGTTTCAAAGTTTGTTCATCCTGTCGTAGGGGCTGCTTTGAAAAACAGAATGCGCTAATATAGGCGGGTTTTTAAGCGTGCTGAATTTTTTAAATCTTTTTGGAGGATCTTTTACATGGCACTGATGATTACTGATGAGTGTATTAATTGTGATGTCTGCGAGCCAGAGTGCCCGAATGGCGCAATCACTCAGGGTGATGAAATATATGAGATAGACCCGTTGCTCTGCACAGAGTGTGTTGGTCATTATGATGAGCCCCAATGTGTCGATGTATGCCCTGTTGACTGTATTCCGAAGGATCCGGATCATGAAGAGAGTGAAGAAGAGCTTCAGGCAAAATATGAAGCGATTCAGGCAGCTGGGTAAAGCCGCTGTTATTTCTCAAAAGCCCCTTAATTGGGGCTTTTGTGTTTCTATAGCTGGATAAAAGTGCTGCTACACTAGATATAAACCCTCTATAGATGATAAAACTTACTATTACCACAAATCATCTGGATTTTTGTTATGCCCAACTATTTTTTGCTCTTATTACTGCTGGTCTTTTCATCTTCAGTACTGTCAACATCCTTTCCAAAAGGTGCAGCAGTGGCATCTGCTCACCCATTGGCTACACAGTCCGGGATTTCGATATTGCAAAAGGGTGGTAATGCCTTTGACGCTGCTGTGGCTGTCAGCGCAGCGCTTGCCGTAGTAGAGCCCTATAGTTCAGGTATCGGTGGTGGTGGTTTCTGGATGTTGCATCGTGCCGAAGATCAATATGATGTGATGATTGATGGGCGTGAGAAAGCGCCACTTGAAGCACATCGTGATCTATATCTGGATAGTAAAGGTAAGCTTATTCCTAACCTGTCTGTGGATGGGGTGCTCGCAGCAGGGATCCCGGGTGAACCAGCAGCATTAGTACATATTGCACGTAAGTATGGCCGCTTACCCTTGGCAGAGCTACTTGCTCCAGCGATAAAACTGGCAGAAGAAGGTTTTAAAGTAACAAAACTTTATCAAACCCTGGCCGGTTTTAGAAAACAAGCTTTGCAAATATCAACTGATGGTGCAGTGATATTTCTCCAGAATGGGGAGGTACCATCTTTAAACTCCACTATTAAACAAACAGATCTGGCTAATACATTGCGTTTACTTGCCAAGGAAGGACATGATGGTTTTTATAAAGGCGAAACGGCAAAAAAGCTGGTTGATTATGTAAGATCTCATCAGGGAATCTGGACTTTGCAAGACCTGGCGCAGTATCAGGTTGTTGAACGTAAACCGATAAAAGGAAAGTATAAAGGATTTGAAATTATTTCTGCACCACCTCCATCCTCCGGTGGTATCGCTCTGATTGAAATGCTGAATATACTTGATAGCTTTGATTTGGATCAGCAATCTGAAATAACACAGTACCATTTAACGATTGAGGCGATGCGCAGAGCGTATCGTGATAGAGCTGAGTTTCTTGGTGATAGTGATTTTGTTGATGTGCCTGTAGCACGATTAACCAACCCATTCTATGGAGCTGGATTAGCACAGGGCATCCATACACAAAAAGCAACACCTAGCTCTATACTGCCAGCAGTTCGTGTTGTCGATGGTGCAAAAGATACCACTCATTTTTCCGTAATCGACAATGAGGGTAATTATGTCAGTGCGACATTAAGCATCAATTATCCATTTGGCTCCGGGGTGGTTGCCAGTGGAACAGGGGTATTGCTCAACGATGAGATGGATGATTTTTCGGCCAAACCGGGTATTCCAAATGTTTATGGTCTGGTAGGAGCTGATGCAAATGCGATTGAGCCAGGCAAGCGGATGTTATCGAGTATGTCTCCATCATTTATAAAAAGTGATTCAGGAGTGGCGCTTATAGGTACACCTGGTGGTAGTCGAATCATCACCATGGTGTTGCTGGGTATGTTTGAACACTTTAATGGCAAGGATGTTGAGTCATGGGTATCACGTCCCAGATTTCATCACCAATACCTGCCGGATAAGGTGTTCTATGAAAAGGGTGCTTTGAATGATGCAATCATTAATGGCCTAACTGACCTTGGACATACACTGGAACAGGGTCAAAGAACCTGGGGTAATATGCAGGCCATTTACTGGAACAAACAAACAGGAAAGGTTACGGCTGCCAGCGATCCTCGTGGAGAAGGTCTTTCCAAGGTGGTGGAATAATGGTTTTTCTAAAACAGGCATTAGCTGACTGGGGCACTGATGGCTTTGTTCACAGTTTTAAGCGAGAGGTAGAAAGCCTGAAAAATGGTGATCTACCACTTAGTGAAGGCGCAAGTATCAGTGGTTATGTTGATGACAGCAATCTGTCAATTACCCTGAAAAATCAACACGAAACAGATGCAATGATTATGGTTGATTTTGGGATCTTTTTTCAGGAGATCATTGCTGGCTGTAGTTGTGGTGATGATTCACCAACAGTGAACTCCTACTGTGAAATGCGTGTCACAATTGATAAGCACAGTGGTGAGGCCGTTTTTAAGCTTATACCAACAGATTAAAACTCCATCCGATATCCTGCGCTAACAAAATAGTAGGTATCTTGTTCATTACCACTGGGTTTGAGGGTACGGTTATTTATCGAAAATCCGGTATCCAGCTCAAAGTTAATTTTTCGGGTATAACGGTAACTCATGTTGAAGCTTGGAAACAGCTTCCACTCACTGCTAACCAGAGTGTTGTTGCTATAGCTGCGCAGATCTATCCGAATACGTGGATTCATTCTCCATAGATCTTTCCAGGGAACACGTGAGTTAGCGGTTAAAGAGATCGTATTACTATTGGTGTTATCAGAATAGCGAACGCCAAAGATGGATATGTCGTTTTCCTGCCACATTTTGTTGATGATCAGTTGAGTGTTAATAAAAATTTCGGTACTGGTTGCAGGAATAGAAGGAATGCCAAACGAGCTTACTGTTGCATCGGTTTTGGTTGCGACCATGTCGGCATTAATTTGGTATTTTTCATCCAGTGTTTTGTTAACACCAAAGGAGGCGGTTGTTGATTTAGCGCTGCGATCAACTGCCATTTGCTGAATTTGACTCTCGCTGTAGTTATACGGACTACTTCTGAGAACTTCTAACGAGTTAATAGTGGTTATATTATCATTGGCTAATGCGGTCGCATTACTGGTAAATAACCAGGGTGAAGTTCTATGATCAAAGGAGAAGTTATAGCTGGTAGCGTCCTCGGTAGTGATGTTTCCGATAACTGACAAAAGGTTTAGTTCTGAAAAGAGAGTGTCATAGTCAAGCATGGCAAAGAACACCTGTCTTTTGTTGGTGTAGTTTATATCCAGACCTATCGCTTGACGGTCAGTAGTGACTGCATTGTTTTGTTGTACAAAATAGGTCGACAGATCCCAGCTTGGGATCAGATCATTCCACTCATAACCAGCACCTAGCAGTTTCTTGTTGGTATTAATGCCATCTTTGGTACTGTTAACAGGAAAACCTGCAGTTAGTGTAACCTGCTGACTGTTAGCAAGTCCCTTTCCAAGATAAACTCCGTCAAACCGACCCAAAACACCGCCTTTATTACGTGATTGTCTACCGAGCTTGGCAGTGAGTTCAGTTTTTCTGTAGATGACTTCACCATACAGGTTGCTGATAGCGTTAGTGCTTTGACTGCTATCAAGACCATCATAATTATAACCACCGCTAAAACGGGTATTAATGGTTTTATCATCATCACGATAGCGTGCAGAGTAAAGCACAGAGCTATCCAGAGCGCGTTGGTCAACACTGGAAGCCTGACCATCATAGTGACTGCCATCATATCTGAAATATTGGGATAGGGATCCAAATGTGCTCCATTTTCTATCGGCTCCTGTGCGTTTGGCCTGACGTAACTCAGTAGGCGCCTGACCTGCACTGGTAATGGTTGTCAGACGTTGTCTAACACGAACGGCGTCTTCACCCTTAGGGTATAGTAGTAAATATTGCTCGTATCGGCTTTGAGCACGGTTAAGTTGTCCATTTTTTTCATATGCCAGACCGGTTAATTCCAAAGCAAGCTGTTTAGACTTGTTGTCGGGAAGCCTTAATACTCGCCGGTAATATCCTATAGCTTCAAGAAAGCGTCCTTCGATAATCGCCTTTTTACCTTCCTCCATCGAGACTGCACGGATTTTTTCCTGTTCAGGTGTTAATGGTTTAAAAGTCGTTTCTGCTTCACTTTCAACAGGTAGTAAGGGGATATCGGTTGTGGTTGGTTGTGTTGTTTGTGACGGAATTAGTGTAATGATTAGTGAGTTATAGCCATCACCGTTACGTAGGCTGAATCGAACAGCTTTATCAAAATAGAGGGTAACACTGTGTTCATGACTCTCTTCCAGATAGGCAACCTCACGTAAGGGCACATCATCGGTAGGTTGCCATATCAGGTTCTCCCGTTCAGGAGGTTCAGGTGTCAAATTATCTTCTTTAGTAGGCCCAATGCTTTGCAGCTCAACCTCAATGGTGTCACCAAAGTCATGGGGTGTATGACTTAAATATTGCATCGGGCGATAAAACAGCACCTGTATCACAGGTTTGCCGTTATAGTGACCAACCTTGATTTGATCCAGCACCGGATCCTCAGCATGTGCAATGGTTGCCATCATTAGTCCCATGATGATGGAAAAGCCCTTAGTAATGTTTATAAGTTTTATCATTTAAGTCACTTAAGAATTATAAAGTTACCCATCAAGACCACCGCGACGGATCGAGTGTTCATGGCAGCGGTCACATTTACTGTCAGCAGGAAGACCATTGTGATCGCCCTCACCCCAGTCGTAGTCCTTTTCATGACATGCAGCACATTCTCCGTAACGAGCACCAATGGTTGGATCGGTAAAGCCATTACGATGACAATCTGTACATTGTGTGCCCAGTCGACTCATATGTAATTCAGGCGATGTAGTCGTATGCTTATAGGTTCCATCCTGCCAATTACCAGTAGGTGAATGACAGGCATCACAATCCTGAGTCGTTGCGATATGTGTAGGATGTTTACCGGTTGCAGTTATGCCGTTATGACAGGAGCTACAAGTACCTGATACTTCATTATGGTCAACCTTGGTTGCAGGAGACCATGCAAAAGAGCTATGACACGCATCACAGGTATTGGTAGAGGCGATGTGCTGTGCATTTTTACCGGTTGCACGGATGCCATTGTGGCAGGTCGAGCAACTACCGGTAACTTCATTATGATCCACTGTTGCAGGGGTCCAGCTGAAGTTTGTATGACAACTCTCACAGTTTGATGTAGAGGCAATATGGGTTACATTTTTGCCAGTTGCACGAATACCGTTGTGACAGATGGCACAGGAACCCAGTACTTCATTGTGATCAACCTTAACAGCAGGTGACCATGTGTTTGTTGAGTGACATGCATCACAGAAATTGGTCGTTAATACATGGGTTGGATTCTTGCCATCAGAGATCCGCCCATTGTGACAGTTCTGGCAGGTATCAAATGTTTCGTTATGATCCATTTTACCCATGCTGGTCCATGAAATTGTGTTGTGACAATTTTCACAGTTGTTGGTAGTTTTTGGGTGCTGTGCAGATTTAGTTACAGCATAAGTACCGTTGTGACATCCGGTACAGGTTCCCGAAATATCTGCATGGTCATAACGACCTAAATCCCAACTCGTTGTTGTATGACAGTCATCACAGAGACGATTGGTCGGGAAGTGTCTTGCAGACTTGTTACTGGCTGTTACACCATTGTGGCAACTTTTGCAGCTGCCCAACACTTCGTTGTGATTCATCCTGGGAACAGGAGTCCAGCCACTGTCTGCATGACACTCGCTACATTGGTTCGTTGTTGCCATATGGTTGGCACTTTTTTGGGATGAACCGGAGCCAGAGCCATGACAGGCTTCGCAGCGGCTTTGGGTACCCTTGAATTGGCCGCCAAAATGGCAGCTTTGACATTCAACGTTGCGGTGATTACCAGTTAACGGGAAGCCTGTTGAGAAATGGTCAAAGTTTTTATCAACAGCACTAGCTGATGAGATCTGTAATATCAGTAATGCTATCAATAATAGTAATTTGTTAATTGTTTTCATTACATTTCCCCTTTAACCACATACATCAATTGTTATTTAGTAGTCAATTTTATATTCAATGAACTTATTGGTGTTGTGGCAACGCTCACAATCTTTTCCAAAATCACCGTTATGAATATCATCCGCACGGTGACAGGTGTAGCAATTGCGTTTCTCTTTTTTCGTTTCATGAATCGAGCGAGTGTGACAAGACTTGCATTGAAGATTTTTATGCGCATCTTCTAGTTTGAAATCAGTTTGGGTGTCGTGATTAAAATACCACAGCATCCAGTCATTTGGGTTATGACAGACATCACAGCGGTCTTCAAAGTTGCCTTTATGAACATCATCATCCTTATGACAGTCATTGCACTTTTGTGTTGTATCTTTATATTTTTGTTCAAGATGACAGGCTTCACACGGAGCCAGTGCATGTTGCCCTATGAGAGGGAAACGGCTGATGTCATGGTCAAAGAATATTTTTTCATTCCATTTGCTGGTGTTATGGCAGCTTTGACATTTATCCCCCAGTTCTCCCTGATGAACATCCTCTGCCTTATGGCAGCTTTTGCAATCTTTTTTCAGTTTTTCTTTACCTGGCTCAGCACGGTGGCATACATGACATGCCTGTTCCTTGTGTGCGCCGGTTAAAGGGAACTTGGTTTTTTTATCGTGATCAAATTCACTGTCACTCCAGCGCTCGCTATTGTGACATTTTTTGCAGTCTTTACCGTTACGTCCACTATGGACATCATCCAGCTTGTGACAGTCGATACATTCCTTGCCTAACCTTCCGGCTTTTTTCTCTTGCTTGGCAGGCTTTTTATGACAGCTGGCACAAGATGCCTTTTTATGAGCTCCTTTTAAGGCAAATTTGGTTTTTTTGTCATGGTTGAATTTGCTCTCTTTCCATTTATTTTCTGTATGACACTCTTCGCACTTGTTACCCATGTTTCCACTATGGACATCGTTGCTCTGGTGGCAGGCATTACAGGTTTTAGGTACATCCTTATAGCGTTGATTTGGGTGACAACTGTCACACATAACCTTTTTGTGTGCTTGTTTTAGTTTAAATTTAGTCTTGTCATGATCGAATTCATTTTTTGTCCAGTTATCAGTTTTATGACAATCCTGACACTTTTTACCCATCTTGCCTTTATGGACATCATTGTCTTTATGACAGTCGTTACAGGCTGATGGTGCTTCACGGTAGAGCTTTCCTTCCTTATGGCATAAGCCACAGGAAGCAGTTTTGTGTGCTCCGGTTAATTCAAAGTCGGTTAACTTGTGGTCAAAGCGTTCTTTGTCCAGGTGAACTACCTTGGCATCACGTCCCTTGTGTTCAGTGTGACATACCTTACATTCAGTTGTGCCTACTTCCTTGCTTTTACCATGAAATCCTTTTTTCTGTTTTAAATCGTCTGCAATTTTTTCGTGACAAGCTATGCAGCGATCTTTTTGTTTGGTTTTATCAAAGTCGTTATGACACTTTTCACATTTATCTTCATATTTGACATGGCCTTCTATCACTTTCCCTGGCATTAACAGGCTTTCAAAACTAATAGCATATCCCTGCGAGATCCACAGTGTTGAGAGTAATAAAACCCAGCGGTAGTTTTTAATACATGTGAACAGCGACAACATGGGTGATTCCACTAACGATTAACATAATAAACAGCGGCAAATGCAAAATATGCCACCAGGAAAAGAGTCTCTCATAAAAGCTGAACTCAGCTATTTTGCGTAATGTGTAAAGATATGAACGCAGAAACAGTATTACCTCGCGTTTTTTTTGTTTTTTCTCTTCTGCACTGAATTCACTGTTGTCAATTTCCTTCACTAACCGCTTCTTAATATTTGAATTTAACAAACGAGTTGTAAATAACAGTGTAATAGCACGCCCAAACTGTGCAGCTAGTGAGGTTGCTGGTGATAAGGTGTATGTCTCAAAGGCTGCCAGTTTATCTTTAGCCTGAGGTATGGACTCCATAAATGATGCAAAGTGCTCAAGGTTCTCTTCAGCACTCTGACGTAACTCATTAAGTGAAGCCTTACGCCCATAAAGGCCATAATGGATTTTGACATAAAAGAAACGCCCAAATAATCCGCTACCGGCAACGGTAAGCATCGCAAATAGTGCAACATTACTGTTTAGAGAACCCAAACCAAAGTTTGAGTGGTAGAGAATCAAGATAGGACCAAAAACCCCACAAAACATATGCATTCTGAACCAGTAGCGTGTAGGGCCCCAGTTACGCATCCAGCGAGCACGTTTACGTAAAGGATACAGGAGTAGTAACAGCATCATTACACCGCCGATAATACCAATGGCATATCCAATACCATCTTCTGCGACAATATAGCGTTCATCACTAATGCGCCATCCAAAAACGATAGTGAGTGCTGCGACGGTAAAGAAAATAATCCCTAACCAGGGAATGGCAAACCGTTGCTTCAGCTTCTTTTCATCTTGCTTTGTAATCATGGCATATCATTCATTTGTAAGGGTGTAATCTTAATTAATGCAGGCTATCAATGGTTGCTGAATCATTCCTTAAGAACACTTTAGTATTAGCGTAACCAGTTCACAATTTAGTTTTTTTGAACATTTTACAAAGATTGAACTAAAGAGAAATTATTCGTCTAAAAATACATGGTAATTAGATCGTTAGTCTCATTATAATCAACTGATGAAATATAGCCATATATGAAACTATCCGGTTTGGAGCACATATGGAAACATTTATAAAACTACTTTATTTCTCTCCATTACTAATTATATGGGTTTTCTATCTAATGTGGCGTCGTGGACATGAAAAGCGGGCTATTGAAGCACTGAATGAGTCCGTTGCCGCAGGTCTTACAGAGCCAATGTCCCTACATCCTGTAATCAATGAAAGTCTTTGTGTCGGGGCTGGCAGTTGCATTTCCGCGTGTCCTGAAGGGGATGTATTAGGGATGATTCGTGGAAAAGCTGTCGTTGTTAACCCCAGTAAATGTATCGGGCATGGTGCATGTAAAGCTGCTTGTCATATGGATGCCATTACACTTGTGTTTGGTACTGAACGTCGTGGGGTTGATATTCCTGAGGTCTCGTCAGACTTTGAAACCAATGTTCCAGGTATGTTCATAGCTGGTGAACTTGGTGGCATGGGTTTGATTCGAAATGCGATTACCCAGGGACGTGAAGCCATGGATACCATTGCAAAACTCGATGGAATTGGAAAAGGTGATCAGCTGGATGTTGTAATAGTAGGTGCCGGGCCAGCAGGTTTCTCTGCATCATTAAGCGCCATGGAGAAAAAAATACGTTTTAAAACCATAGAACAGGATACCTTTGGTGGAACAGTTGCCCACTTCCCTCGCGGGAAAGTTGTTATGACCGCACCGGTCAATCTCCCTATTATAGGTAAGGTTAAGTTTGGTGAGACCACAAAGGAGGCCTTATTGGAGTTTTGGCATGATGTGGTTAAAAAGACCGGTTTAGAGGTAACGTTTGAAGAGCGAATTGACGATATCAAACAAACTGATGATGGTTTTGAGGTAATAACTAACAAGGGTAACTATAAATGCCGCGCGGTTTTGCTCGCTATTGGCAGGCGTGGTACGCCGCGTAAGTTAGGAGTAGAGGGCGAAGAGAGTAATAAAGTTGTCTATCGTCTGATTGATCCGGAGCAATATCGTGGTCAGCATGTATTGATTGTTGGTGGTGGTGATAGTGCTCTTGAAGCGGCAACATCGATTGCTGCAGAACCTGATACTACAATTACCTTGTCCTATCGTAGTGGTGCGTTCTCTAGAGCCAAGCCAAAGAACCGCGATAAAGTAGCCGCAGCTGAAGCCGCAGGAAGGTTAAACGTTATCTTCAATTCAAATGTTGTACGTATCAATGAGAAAGATGTTGTTCTTGAGCAAGAAGGTAATGAAATAGTCCTGCAAAACGATGGTGTTATAGTTCTGGCTGGTGGTCTTTTACCTACGCCATTTTTGAAAAAAATCGGTATTAATATCGAAACCAAATTCGGCACTGCTTAAGGAGATCTATCGAGTGATTTCTTCAAATGTACCCTCTAACCCACAGATAAACCATATAATGATGCTCATTGTATTGTTAGTAATGGTCTGCTCACCGTTATATGCCGCAGATGAAAAAGACCCCATTTTGCAGGAAGCAAAACGGGAGATACAACTGAGGCACTATGACCGTGTAGTTACATTATTAACACCACTGGCTGAAGAGGGGAATGCTGAAGCTCAGTATCAGTTAGCATCGCTTTATCGTACTGGTAGAGGTGTTAAGAAAGATGCCGCTATAGCTGTTCAATGGTTGGAAAAAGCCGCGAAAAGCGGGCATAAAGATGCGTTGTATACTCTGGGACTGATCTATGTGAATGGAACAGGTGTCGATACAAATCTGGCGCGAGGACAGTTAATGCTGGAACAGGCCGTGAATAATGGTCATAAACGTGCCAAACGACAGCTCGAAAAACTGAAAAAAATGAACAAAGCAGATCCAGGACTGCTGCGTTTAGCAGCCCGTAAAGGCGATATTGCCATTTTAAAGGATCAACTGGCATTGGGAGTTAATGTTAATGCAGCAGATAAAGAGGGCAGAACTGCATTAACCGAAGCCGCATCTCAGGGAGAATCTAAAGTTGTTGAGCTGTTATTGCAAAAAGGTGCTAATCCAAATCTGGTTGAAAAATCAGGTGATAACGCACTGGTTCTGGCTGTAAGAGCAGACAAGAAAAAGGTGGTGGAAGTTTTGTTGCAACACAAAGCTATGGTGAATTCTGCAGATAAAAATGGCAATAGTGCATTACAACTGGCGGCATTAGCAGGTAATTTGCCCATTACAGAGCAGTTATTAAAAGCAGGCGCCAACCCTAACCATTTAAATAAAGCCGGCCGCGATATTCTGACATTACTGGATAAAAGCGCTAAGCCTGAGCTGTTGGCACTGCTTAAGAATGCCGGAGCAAAAAAGAGAGTTGTCGAAAAGAATACCCATTTTGAAGCAGCACTAAAGGCTCTGGAAAAAGAGACAAAGAGTGATTCATTCAAAAGCTGGACGCCTTTGATGATAGCTTCGTGGCGGGGTCAGAAGGATCTGGTGAAATTGTTGCTGGATAAAAAGGTGGACGTTAATGCCGTTGATAAAGATGGCTATACCGCATTAATCCGTGCTGCATGGCACGGTGAACTTGAAATAGTACAGCAATTAATCGCTGCAGACGCGAAGGTTAATACCCAGTCAAATGATGGTGAAAGTGCACTATTCATGGCTGTAAGTGAAGGGCATTTAACCACGATGGATGAATTGGTAAAACATGGAGCTAAAACTAATGTTTTACTTAAAAATGGCGAAAGCCTGTTAACTGTCGCCATACATAACAACAAAGTGCCGGTTTTAAAGCAGTTAATGAAAACTTCCCTTGATCCTGATCTTGGACAAGCGGAGGGAAAGACTCCTCTTATTCTGGCGATAGAGCATGAAAATCTTCTCTTTGTTACCCATCTACTTGCTATAGGTGCTGATAGTAATAAACGCGATTCATTAGCGCGCACACCTCTTTGGGTAGCGGTGAATACTAATCAAAATCAAATGGTTAAGCTGCTCCTCAATAAAGATGCTGATGTAGAACAAGCTGATAAAAGTGGTGAGTCGCCACTATTTCGTGCTGTTGTTAATGGCAATGAGGAGGTTGTAGCGTTATTAATCAATGCAGGAGCAAAGTCGAATCAGACCAATAAGTCAGGTGACACTCTTTTACATATGGCTGCTCTTAATGGAAACAAGAAGATTGTGAGTCTGTTGATTGATAATGGCCTTGATGTTAGTCGTAAAAATCACTCAGGTAATACCCCATTGATGCTTGCAGCATCAGAAGGAAAAGTAGAAGCAGTGAAAGAGCTATTGGATGCAGGTGCGAATCCCCTGCGTCTGAATGAGAAGCGTCAAACAGCTGCAGATCAAGCTAAATCAGCTGGCTACAATAATCTTGTAACCATTTTGAAAGAAGCTGAGAGTCAGTTTAAAAAGAAAAAACTATTTGGGCTGTTCTGAGGATTAATTTAATTTGAGTCGTAATAAGATTACTTATCGGGCACCGGAAAACGCTGTTCATTGATACGCATTTTAAAGATACCGGACTCAATCAGGTTGATGTCCAGTCTGTCTGCGATTCTAACCAGATAGATCAGGATATCGGCCAACTCCATGGCAACTGCCTGATGTTGAGATTTGCTTAAATGGTTGCTTGCTTCAGCATCCATCCACTGGAAATGTTCGATAAGTTCACCAGCTTCTGCAATTAATGCCATGGAAAGGTTTTTGGGATTATGAAATTTTTCCCAGTCGCGACGTTTGGAAAAATCGATAACCATTTGACGTAATGTTTCTAATGACTTATCCATAAACCTTTCTCTTAGTATGTGAATGTGTTGTTAAATAAACCTAGAAATACCATTTTTTTATCGGTGGGCAAAGAAAATTATGGACACTATTAGTAATCGTTATTGCTACAAATGACAAGATGGGTCAGAATTGGGAGCTCGACTGTATACCAATAATTAGTATTTAGTGATTTTATGTCCTTGGGATTCTCTATAAAAACTCCCTTATTCGGTGTGCAAGCTAACTTGAGCATTGGTGGTCGATTGGCACTGGATACTGCCAGCTTTCTGCACGCTCGTTAGTAACAGGTTTTGTTTAAGATTAAATAACTTTTGAAAATAAATTTTAAGGAGACAATCAATGCCTAGCCGTAAAGATCTCGCCAATGCTATTCGTGCCCTGAGCATGGATGCGGTGCAGAAGGCCAACTCAGGCCACCCAGGTGCCCCAATGGGGATGGCAGATATTGCTGAGGTTCTGTGGAACAGTCACATGAAATATAACCCCACGAATGCAAAGTGGGCAGATCGTGACCGTTTTGTCCTGTCAAATGGTCATGGTTCCATGCTGATCTATTCTTTGCTTCACCTGACAGGCTTCGACCTGAGCATGGATGACATCAAGAATTTCCGCCAATTACATTCCAAGACTGCTGGTCACCCTGAATATGGTTATGCAGATGGTATTGAAACAACAACCGGACCTCTTGGTCAGGGTATTACCAATGCTGTAGGTATGGCCATTGCTGAGCGTACACTGGCAGGACAGTTTAACAAGCCTGGGCATGAGATCGTTGACCACAACACCTACACATTCATGGGTGATGGTTGTCTGATGGAAGGATTATCACATGAGGCCTGTGCGATGGCAGGTACTCTGGGTCTGGGTAAGCTGATTGCTTTCTGGGATGATAATGATATTTCTATTGACGGTCATATCTCTGACTGGATGGAAAAAGATGTTGGTGGTCGTTTTGAGTCATATGGCTGGCATGTGATTCGTGATGTTGATGGTCACGATGCTGATGCACTTGATGCTGCAATTAAAGCTGCAAAGGCCGAAACTGCCAAACCTACTCTGATCTGTTGTAAGACTACTATTGGTTTTGGTTCACCAAATCTTTGTGGTACTCATGACTGTCATGGTGCACCACTTGGACATGATGAGATCGCAGCTACCCGTGAAAACCTGGGTTGGAAACACGAGCCATTTGTTATTCCTGAAGATATTTACGCTGGATGGGATCACAAGGAAGCCGGAGCGAGCGCCGAGAGCGAGTGGCAAGCAAAGTTTGATGCATACAAGGCAGAGTATCCAGCAGAAGCGGCTGAATTTGAGCGTCGCATGGCTGGCACACTACCCGCTAACTTTGAAGCTGAGATGGATAAGTACATTGCCAAAACTCAGGAAGAGATGCCAAACATTGCTTCTCGTAAAGCTTCTCAAAACGCAATTGAGGCGATGGGACCTGTTGTTCCTGAACTCTTCGGTGGTTCTGCAGACCTGACCGGTTCAAACCTGACCAACTGGTCTGGTACGGTTAAGGTTAACCCTGAAAATGCAAACGGTAACTACATCTCATGGGGTGTACGTGAGTTTGGTATGGCGCATATGGTCAATGGCATGATGCTACACGGTGGTTTCCGTGCATACAGCGCCACCTTCTTCATGTTTATGGAATTTATGCGTAACGCACTGCGTATGTCAGCACTGATGAAAATCAATCCCATCTATGTCTATACCCACGACTCAATCGGTCTGGGTGAAGATGGTCCAACTCACCAGCCTGTTGAGCAGCTTGCAACCATGCGTGCTATTCCCAACTTTGAAACGTGGCGCGGATGTGATGCCATTGAATCAGCTGTTTCCTGGAAAGTAGCAATGATGCGTGACACCGCACCTACTGCTCTGGTCTTCTCACGTCAGAACCTGAAACCTATGGAGCGTACTCCTGAGCAGGTTAAGGCTATTGAAAATGGCGGTTATGTATTAAAAGATTGTGACGGCACCGCAGATATCATCCTGATTGCTACCGGTTCTGAAGTAGAACTGGCGGTGAATGCTGCAGAAGTGATGTCTGATCGTAAAGTCCGTGTTGTTTCCATGCCATCGACCTGTCGTTTTGATGCACAGGATCAAGCCTATAAGGACTCTGTATTGACTCCTGGTGTGAAGCGTGTGGCGATTGAGGCTGGTGTTGATTTAGGTTGGCACAAATATGTTGGTCTTGATGGCGCTGTTGTTTGCATGAAATCGTTTGGTGAATCTGCACCTGCTGGACAGCTGTTTGAGCAATTTGGTTTCACGGTTGACAATGTGGTTGCAACTGCGCAAAAGGTTTTAGGTTAATTATTAATATTTATCAATGTTACTGTTTAGGAGTATTTGATTATGACAATTAAAGTAGGTATCAATGGTTTTGGTCGTATCGGCCGTATGGCTTTCCGTGCAATTGCTCGCGACTTTCCTGGTATTGAAGTTGTAGCAATTAACGACCTGCTGGATGCTGACTACCTGGCATACATGCTGAAGTATGACTCAGTTCATGGCCGTTTTAATGGTGATGTAGGTGTTGACGGCAACAACATGGTTGTTGACGGCAAGACCATTCGTCTGACCGCTGAAACAGATCCTGCCAATCTGGCATGGAGCGATGTTGGTGCAGATCTTGTGCTTGAGTGTACTGGCTTCTTCCTGACTGAAGAGACCTGTCAGAAGCACATTACTGCAGGCGCCAAGAAGGTTGTGATGTCAGCACCTTCAAAAGATGGCACGCCAATGTTCGTTCATGGCGTAAACCACAACACCTATGCTGGTCAGGCAATTGTTTCTGCTGCCTCATGTACAACCAACTGTCTTGCGCCTGTAGCCAAGGTTCTGAATGACAATTGGGGCATCAAGCGTGGTCTGATGACTACTGTTCATGCAGCAACTGCTACCCAGAAGACTGTTGATGGTCCTTCGAAGAAAGACTGGCGCGGTGGTCGTGGTATTCTCGAGAACATCATTCCTTCATCAACTGGCGCTGCCAAGGCTGTAGGTGTTGTTCTTCCTGAGCTGAACGGCAAGCTGACTGGTATGGCATTCCGTGTTCCAACTTCTGATGTTTCAGTTGTTGACCTGACTGTAGAATTAAACAACGAAGCGACATACGAAGACATCTGTGCGGCAATGAAAGCAGCATCAGATAGCGGTGATATGAGTGAAACTCTTGGTTACACCGATGAGAAAGTAGTATCTACTGACTTCCGTGGTGTTGGCTACTCTTCAATCTTTGACGCAGGTGCTGGTATTGCACTGGATGGTACTTTTGTGAAAGTCGTTTCATGGTATGACAATGAGTATGGCTATACTGCAAATATGCTGCGTTTTGTTGAGCACGTTTCTGCCAACTAATTTGAACGGTGTATTGAATCTCTAGTTGCGTTGATAGTTTACGCGTATGACTATGGATGGTCAGGTATTGCGAGCACATGGATGTGCTGAAGCAATGAGGTAGAGAGATAAGTCTCTGATTCAAATGTTTTTTGGTGTGGGATGGGGTTCGCCCCATCTCACGCAAAAATATTTTGCAAAGCAATAAAACCACTGTTTTGCAAACTGTTTTTAATAATCTCAACTCTTAACTTAGGAGTCTCGCTATGTCATTCATTAAACTGACCGATCTTGATCTGGCTGGTAAGCGCGTTCTAATCCGTGCCGACTTAAATGTACCTGTTAAAGATGGCAAGGTAACCTCGGATGCTCGTATCTCAGCTTCCATGCCTACGATTGAGCACTGTGCAAAAGCTGGTGCAAAAGTTATGGTCTTCTCTCACCGTGGTCGTCCTGAAGAGGGCGTGGTTGATGAGGATAATTCCATGCAGCCTATCGCCGATGACATGTCAGCAAAAATGGGTAAAGAAGTTCGTTTGATTAAAGATTATGTCAATGGCGGCTTTGATGTTGCTGAAGGTGAAGTCGTTCTGTTAGAGAATGTGCGTTTTAACGCTGGTGAGAAAAAAGATAATGAAGAGCTGGCAAAGAAATATGCAGCACTTTGTGATGTTTTTGTGATGGATGCATTTGGTACAGCCCATCGCGCCCAGGCATCGACTCATGGTGCTGGTAAGTTTGCCCCTGTTGCTTGTGCTGGACTGTTACTTGCAGATGAGTTGGATAACCTCGCAAAGGCGCTGGCAAATCCTGCACGTCCTATGGTTGCGATTGTTGGTGGTTCAAAAGTTTCTACCAAGTTGACTGTTCTGGAAGCATTATCTGAAAAAGTTGATCAGTTGGTTGTGGGTGGCGGTATTGCAAATACCTTCCTTAAGGCCATGGGTAATAATGTTGGAAAATCTTTGTGTGAAGATGACCTTGTTGATACTGCAAAAATGCTGGTTGAGAAGATGAAAGCGCGTGGTGCCAATATTCCTATTGCAACAGATGTTGTTTGTGGTAAAGAGTTTAGTGAAACCGCTGAGGCAACTTTAAAAGCAGCTGGTGATGTTGATGATGATGATATGATTTTTGATATCGGCCCTGACAGTGCCAAAGAGCTGGCAGATATTATCAGCAAAGCTGGTACCATTGTCTGGAACGGTCCAGTTGGTGTGTTTGAGTTTGACCAGTTTGGTGAAGGTACAAAAACCGTATCACTTGCAATTGCCAACTCAGATGGATTCTCTCTTGCGGGTGGTGGTGACACTATCGCTGCAATTCAAAAATATGACCTTTACGACAAAGTTTCATATATCTCTACTGCTGGTGGAGCATTCCTTGAGTACCTTGAAGGTAAAACTCTTCCTGCCGTTGCGATGCTTGAAGAGCGTGCAAAGCAGTAAAACCAGATCTGGAGCCAATGAAATATCATTGGCTCCACTTTTCTAATCTCACACTGAGATATTATGCAAAGACGTACAAAAATTATAGCAACACTCGGACCATCAACAGATGATCCACATGTCCTTGATAAAATTATTGAGGCTGGGGTTGATGTTGTTCGCATTAACTTTTCTCATGGTACTGCCGATGAACATCTGGAGCGTGCAGAAAAGGTAAGAAATCGTGCCCGTGCCCATGGTCGTCAGGTGGGTGTTCTTGCAGATCTGCAAGGTCCAAAGATTCGTATCGAAAAATTTGAAAAAGGCAAGATCACCCTCAATGAAGGTGATCGTTTTATTATCGATCCACAAATGGATCCCATGACAGGTAATCAGGACTGTGTAGGTACATCCTACAAACAGCTCCCTGACGATGTCAGTCGTGGTGATACCTTACTACTGGATGATGGTCGACTGGTTTTCTGGGTCGACGAGGTCTGTAGTAGCGAAGTCATATGTCGAGTCGTAGTTGGTGGTACCCTTTCTGATCGTAAAGGAATCAACAAACAAGGTGGTGGACTGTCTGCCCCGGCTTTAACTGAAAAAGATCGTGAAGACATTCTAACTGCGGCAAAAATGGAAGCAGATTATCTGGCGGTTTCATTCCCTCGTGAAGCCAAAGATATTTATGATGCCCGAGAACTGCTGAGAAATGCTGGCGGTAAAGGTGCAATAATTGCCAAAATAGAACGCTCTGAAGCACTGCCGGTGATAGACAGTATTATTGAAGCTTCTGATGCAATTATGATTGCCCGTGGTGATTTGGGTGTAGAGATAGGGGATGCTGCGCTACCTCCGGTTCAAAAAGAGTTGATCCATAAAGCTCGCTGTATGAACCGTGTAGTTATCACCGCGACTCAAATGATGGAATCAATGATTGAGAATCAGATCCCGACACGCGCAGAAGTTTTTGATGTTGCCAATGCTGTTCTTGACGGAACCGACGCAGTAATGCTTTCAGCAGAAACCGCTGCAGGTAAGTATCCTGATAAAGCAATATCAGCAATGCACCGTATCTGTCTGGAAGCAGAAAAACAGAATGTTGCCAAGGTATCTGATCACCGTATCCACACTGCATTTAACAATATTGATGAAGCGATCGCGATGGCTGCGATGTATTCAGCGAATCATCTTAATGTGAAAGCAATTGCCGGTTTAACCGAATCAGGCAAAACATCATTATGGATGTCACGGATCAGCTCAGGCATTCCAATTTATGCGATGACCAGACGAGTTGAAACACGACGTAAGGTGACCTTATATAGAGGTGTATATCCGGTAAGTTTTGATTCTACAGTGTTCACGGATCATAATGAGTTGAATCGTGAGGCTATTGATGAATTACGCCGTCGGGGAGCAATCCGTGATGGTGATATGGTAATTATTACCAAAGGTGATCTCATGGGCGTTGATGGTGGTACCAACGCTATGAAAATTGTGAAGGTAGGTGAACTGGTTTAATCCGGTTCAAGTACAGGTTTTTTTATTTAATCAAACATCGTTTAGAAGGAGTTTGAAATGGCTTTAGTTTCTTTACGCCAATTGCTGGATCATGCAGCTGAAAATGGCTATGGTTTACCAGCATTTAATGTCAACAATATGGAGCAGGTTCATGCAATCATGCAAGCTGCTGATGCGGTTGACAGTCCTGTTATTCTTCAAGGTTCAGCAGGTGCTCGTTCATATGCAGGCGAACCATTCCTGCGTCACCTGATCTCTGCCGCGATTGAAATGTACCCGCATATTCCTATCGTTATGCATCAGGATCATGGTGCATCTCCAGCAATCTGTGCACGTTCAATCCAGTCAGGTTTCTCATCAGTAATGATGGACGGTTCACTGGAAGCTGACGGTAAGACCCCATCAAGCTTTGAATACAATGTAGACGTTACTAAAACAGTTGTTGATATGGCTCATGCGGTTGGCGCTTCTGTTGAAGGCGAGTTAGGTTGCCTGGGTTCACTGGAAACCGGTGAAATGGGTGAAGAAGACGGTCACGGAGCAGAAGGCAAGCTGGATATGGATCAACTACTGACTGATCCTAATGAAGCGGCTGAGTTTGTTAAGCAAACTGGTGTTGATGCCCTGGCTATTGCTATTGGTACTTCACACGGTGCTTACAAGTTTACCCAGGAACCAACGGGTAAAATCCTGCGTATCGATCGTGTAAAAGAGATCCACGAGCGTATCCCTGATGTTCACCTGGTTATGCATGGCTCATCATCAGTACCTCAGGATTGGCTAAAGATCATCAATGATTACGGTGGTGATATGGGTCAGACTTATGGTGTACCTGTGGAAGAGATCGTTGAAGGTATCAAATCAGGTGTTCGCAAGGTTAATATTGATACAGACCTGCGTATGGCTTCGACGGGTTCTATCCGTCGTCACCTGTCAGAGAATCCTTCAAACTTTGATCCTCGCAAGTTCCTTAAAGAGGCAACCAAGGCAATGTCAGAAATCTGCAAGAATCGCTTTGAGGCATTTGGTTCTGCGGGTAATGCATCCAAGATCAAGCCGGTTTCACTTGAAACTATGTTCATGAAGTATGAAGCTGGTGAGTTAACCCCTAAGGTTAAATAAGAAGCATCACTATCATGCAATAAAAAAGCGGCTTTTTAAGCCGCTTTTTTTATGCACGCGGCCGCGAAGCGGCAGAACACCACGGGTTTACCCGTGGATGAATGAGCCTGCCGTCTGTATGCTGTGTAGATGGACGTATTCTTTACATCACATAGTGTCTACAAATTACAGTACCACGTGATATGGGTGACCAAATACAGACGGCAGATCCTGAAGCCTTTTGTCGTCGATTACTTGAAAGTAGTGTTACCGAAGCTGCTACGAAGTATGCCAGGCGTGATGATAAAGACGATTGGCTGTGATAGAGACCATATGCATATGGTTATAGTAATACCACCAAAGTATGCGATAGCAGATGTCATGGGGTATATGAAAGGCCAATCGGCTTCTCATATGAGAAAGACATTTAAATGGTTATCGAAAGTGTATTGGAAAGAGAATGTCGTATGGTCGACTGGCTACTTCGTAAGTAGCGTCGGTATAGATGAGGAAATCATCCAGCGATATGTTGAGCATCAGGGGCAAAAGGATTCAGGTCAGCTCCGGATGGAGCTGTAACGGTAAGAACCCCGGCTTTAGCCGGGGGAATCTATGGATAGTCGTGTTTGAAACCCAAAGAGGATTATAGAGCAGCTAATGCTGCATCGTAGTCTGGCTCTTCGGTAATTTCAGGAACTAGTTGGGTGTAAACAACATTATTATCAGCATCCAGCACAACCACTGCACGAGCACTGAGGCCCGCTAATGGTCCATCTGTTAACAGCACACCATAGTCCTTAGCAAAGCTCTTACTACGCATCATTGACAGCGAGATAACATTCTCAATTCCTTCTGCACCACAAAAGCGTTTTTGAGCAAACGGAAGATCAGCAGAGATAACCAGAGCAACTGCATCGGACTTGTCAGACATGGCGCTATTAAACTTTTGGGTCGATGTTGCGCAAACAGGAGTATCAAGACTAGGGACAATATTTAGTAGTTTTTTCTTACCCGCAAAGCTGTCCAGAGAGACGTCTGCCAGATCAGCGCCAGTCAGTTTAAAATCGGGAGCAGTAGAGCCCACTGCTGGTAATTCAGCGTTGATATTACAAGGATTACCCTTTAAAGAAACCTGTGCCATATATTTTACCTCTTTGTATTCATATAAAAACGGCAATCTGATGATTGCCGCACTGTTTATTAATAGACTCGTTAACCTGGTTACTGATGAGAAAAGTAATGTATATAAAAAAATTTATCAACAGCCTTAATGATTGTTCGCTGTGGATAAATACTTAAAAATCACCAGCAGCAGCACGTTTCATAATGGTTAATATAATCTCTTTCACCCGCAATGCCTCTCGCTTTAACTCTTCAGGAAGTGGCTCACCTCCATGAATCATCAAGTCCATATTGAGGCTATAAAGCCATAATTTTCCGGTTTTATCCTCAACCAGAGTGATACGGCAGGGCAGGTATGCAGAAAATGCGTCATTATAATCAAGCATCATTGCGGCGGTTAATGAGTTACAAAACATATAAATTTTAACAAATCGGTAATCTTTACCTGTTTTGGCAGCCACATCTTTATAAAGTGGTAGTTCAGCAACCTTGGCAATATTAAGTTCATTCGCGACATTTTTCATCGCATCCTCAACTTCTTCAGCAGTTAAGCCATCCTCAACAGGAAGCTTCCAGACAGTTGCTTCTGCGCCATTTTTAGTTTCTATAATATTTTCAATGAGTTCCTGATAAGTCGCTTTTGCTCCAGGGTCAAATCCGGACAGAATGGAGCTGGTGTGGCTGTATAATGTAGCAGTGGTAATTGAGGCAATAAAGCCAATGACTGCAAAAATATAGATAATGATTTTCATGCGTATCCCCTGATTTTATTTATTTTTTTATAGAATTACAGAAATAGGTCGGGACATCAATCATGTTGTTCGTTTAATTTATTGGGGTTTTTACCAATAAAAAATAGCGGAAACTGGTAACTGGGCAAAGTTGGTGTATGTTTAGATTGATAAAAGTGTCAGGGAAAGTATATGCATATTATTCGATCAGGTTTATATAGCTTTTTAGTTATTTGTATCTTTATATCTCTTAGTGGATTCCGCTGGCTTAATGAAGATTACATGGTTAATGCCTTTGAAGAGATCGCTTTAAAAAGTGAATATCGTACAGGGCAATCTGAACCAGTGCGTAAATGGGTAAAACCTGTCTATATCTTTGTTGATAGTCGCATTGGTTATAGCAGGATACAGGATCAACTCGTTGATCAACATATTGCCCATCTAAATCGTCTTATTGATCACCCGATTAGTAGAACTGCAGATAAAAATAAGGCGAACATGCTTATTCTCTTTGAGCATTCATCAAAGGCTTATCAGTCTACTAAAGCTATTTTTCCTGAGAAGCCACCGTTTAGCGTGGAACTGCTGCAAAATAGTGTTTGTATTGTTCAATTTCATACCAAATCAAATGGTGAAATATATAAGGCATTTGTACTTATTCCACCAGACAAGGCGCGTGCTTTTAAAAAATTACCGGCTTGTGTTGTTGAGGAGATCACACAGGGTTTAGGGCTTCCCAATGATTCTGAACAGGTCTACCCCTCTGTGTTTAATGATAAAAGTATTGATGATGATTTATCGCCCCTGGATGAGCTATTGCTACAAATCCTTTATGACAAGCGAATCAAGATAGGTATGAGCCGGGAGAAGGTAAAACCTGTTGTAAGAGAGATTTTACGTGAAAAACTCCCTGGGTTAAAAAAACGCTATAAAAATTTGATCCGGTACGAACAGGAAAACCCCTATTAAGTAGACACTGATTAAGTAGTCTTTGCGAAGAGCGTTAGCGACGTAGCAATCCATATATCATTGATTAAAGAATAGATTGCTTCACATTCATTCGCAATGACCCGGTTGAATAGACTTAATCAGAATGACCCTGAGTGGTTGTAGGTTCGGTATCTTTCTCCTGTGCTTTTGAAAGGTATAGGTAAAGCATCGGTATCAAGAATAGTGTAATGAGTAGTGATGAACTTAGGCCGGAAATTAAGGTTATGGCCAGAGGTTGCAGCATTTCACCACCCTCATTGAAATTGAGCGCTAAAGGCAACATACCAAAAACAGTGGTTAATGTTGTCATTAAAATTGGTCGCAGGCGTAATTTGGCCGCTTCAATAATAGCGTCAGTAATTGAGTCAAATTGAAGCCGTTTTATCTCAAAGTATTCAACCAGCAAAATCGCATTATTAACCACAATACCGGACAACATAATAATTCCAAGAATTACCGGCATGGATAGTGGAATTTTAGAAAACTCAATGCCGTAGACCACACCAATCACAGTAAACGGAATTGCCATAAGTATGATTAAAGGATTACGAATCGACTCATATTGAATTGCCATTACAACCAAAACCAGAAAGATGGCCAGGCCTAATAATATTTGCCCATTTCTTTTGCCTTCCTGTAGTAGCTCCTGACCACCTCCATCATAAACGATATAGCCATTAGGTAATTCCATGGAAGAGATGATTTGATTAATTTGTGAATAGATATCCTGAGCAGAAACATCGCCGCTCATGGAGGCGGAAACCTCGACAATACGTTGTTGATCTGCACGGCGTATTTCAGAAGGAGATGCGGTGATCTTGATTTTAGCCACATCATTGAGTTTGATGGGGCGGCCTTCATTATCACTAATCACCAGCTCATTTAATAATTTGGTATTGGTGTTTTGCGGCTGGGTAAAACGTAAACGTACAGGATAAGCTCGATCACCTTCAAGATAATCGGTGATCACTTCACCACTGATGGCTAATTGAATTTTACTTGCGAGTGTTTCAGCACCAAGATTAAGCTCTGCCATACGAAGAGGATTGGGGATTAGTTCAAGTTGCTGACGATAATCCTCAGCTGAATGCGTAATATTACGTAATCCTTTAATAGGAGATATTTTTTCGACCAAGGTATTTGCCAGACGAGCAAGTGTCGGTAGATCACTTCCCTGGATGCGCAAGCTAACATCATCATCACCCTGACTTAAACGGATACCTCTAATACCGGTAGGGCTAATACGCGCTTTTACCGCAATCATGTTCATCATTGCGATTTTCTTTTTGATAGATCCTATCCACTGTTCCATCGAAAGCTTGCGCCCATGAGAAGGGAGCAGCTTTACCGTAAGGTAACTTCTGTTAGCACGCTCGTATGAACTTCGTCCAAACACAAAACCACCTACGATAGCAGCAAAGCTCTGAACGTTATCATCTTCTTTAAGGATTGTTTCAATAGCGGTTACAGCCTCATTCATTTGAGTCAACGGTGTACCAGGATCAGATGATAGTCGGATCGTAACTTCACCGTTATCAAACTGTGGTAAAAATTGCTGCACTCCTGCAGTTAATACCGGAAGGGTTAATACAAGACCAGTGATGAGTATACCAATAAAAGCAAACTGGGTGATTTTTGACCCTAAAAACAGCTGTAAGATTTTACTATATCCCTTTTGCAGCAGTGCAACAGTGGCATCAACGCTTCTTCTAAAAATATTATGTTTTGATTGATGATGTATTCTTGATGCAAGAGATGGCACAAGGGTAAGAGAGATCAGTAAAGATGCAACTACTGCAGCAGCGATTGTCAGAAGTAGCTCACGAAACAACAGTCCGACCAGACCACTTATAAAGAGGAAAGGTAATAGTGCTGCAAGGTTAGTAGATGTTGCTGCGATAATGGCACTTTGGATCTCATTTGCAGCATTGATTGCGCTTTGAATATAGGAAGCTCTATGCATTTGTTGATGTCTATGAATATTCTCCAGCATCACAATGGTGTTATCAAGTAATAGACCAATTCCCAGAGCGACACCACCTAATGACATTATATTGAGGGTCAGATTGTTGATATCCATCAAGGAGAAAGTTACAACCAGTGCAAAAGGGATGGCTGTGCCAACAACCAGTGTCCGGCGCATATCACCTAAAAACAGGTAGACAATAATCATTGCCAGGATGATGCCCCCGGTTGCTGCAAGCTGAGTACTATCTAGAGCTGAGCGGACAAAGGCTGCCTGATCTGAAACGGACTCTATCGTAATATCATCAGGGATCAGCTTTTGCTCCTTTAACCATTTGATTCTTTTGTTGACACCATCTACCACATCAACACTGTTCGCCTCGGGTTGTTTCTGAATGGATAACTTGACACCCTGAGTACCATTAAATCGCACCATAAGGCGTTCTTCAGACTGGCTGTCACTGACCGAGGCAATGGTATGTAACGGTATGGTAGAACCATTTTTTAATGGTATAGGTAGTCGGGCAATTGCATCGACGGAATCAAAACGGCTGTTTAGGCGTGTGCTGATTTCCAGATCATTTAGTTGCAGACGTCCAGTGGAACGGTCCACATTATAGTTATTAACAACCTGCTTAATCGCATCCAGCTCAATGCCATGGTTAGCCATTTTCAGAGGTTTTGGTGTAATGACAATTTCACGAACCACACCACCACCGACTTCTGTGGAAGCGACACCTGCAACGGTAATTAATCTTTTTGCAAGATCATAATCTACCCACTCTCGCAGTGAAACCGACTGGCGAATCGGTGAACTGACGATATATTCGGATACGGGTATTTGGGATGGATCCCGTTTATAGATCGTTGGCGGGTCAATAGAGTCAGGTAAAAAGCGCTTTGCCCGGTCAAGTCGTGTACTCGCATCAGCTAGAGCTTGATCAATGTCGTGGCCATAAGGAAAGGAGAGGTCAACACTGCTACGACCTTCGCTACTGGTTGAGTTGATGGTAATCACCCCCTCGGTGATTGCCAGTTGCTCTTCGAGTTGGCGGGTAATGCGATCTTCAATAATGGGAGCAGGGGTACCAGTGTCATTAATACGAATCCTCACTTCCGGATAGATCAGGTGAGGAAGTAGATCAACAGGGATACGGGTCAATGAAAACAGTCCCAAAACCACAATAGCCAGAGAAATGGCGCTAATACCTATAGGGTGGGTAATTGACCAGGAAGAGATCCCTGATTGGTTGATGAGTGATTTGTGGCTCACAGAGGCTTACTCGAGCTGATGACGACTTTACTGCCTGCTTTAATCATACTAAAGCCTGTTACAACAACTGCCTCTCCTCCCACTAAACCTTGAGTGACTACAATGCCATCATCAATTAATGTACCGGTTTTGATCTGGCGATATTCGATGGTGTTTTGGCTGTTTACGATAAAAAGGTAACTGCCGCTTTCATCTGCACGGACACAACGTAATGGTATGGTGATCGCCTCAACTTTGGGTAGCTCCAGTTCAAGATAAACCCGCTCTCCTGAAGTTAAAGAGTTCGATTCTTTTTTAGGCAACAAAAACTCAACAGTTGCCATATTGTCGTTTCCTGTGATGGTTGGAAAAATTCGATCAAGCGTTGCAACAGGTGTTTCCCCACCCCCTGCTGAAATGACCTTTGCAGATAACCCCTGTTTTAACGGCTTTATCTGATAGCTGGGTACCGAGGCCGTTACAGCGAAATTATTCGCGTCAACTATGGTGGCTATCACGGTATAGGGTGAAAGGTAGGTGCCATTTTCAACTGCTTTTTGAGCCACAATGCCATCAAAAGGAGCCTTGATGGTTCCCTGAGTTATTTCTACTTCAATTTCATTGACTGTTGCTCTGGCAACATCCATTTCGGTCTGTGCGGTTGTTAGTTGTTCTTCTGAGACAGCCTGACTTTTCGAGAGCGACTCAAGTCTTGATAGGTTATTCTTTGCCTGACGCAATTGATATTTGGCTTTGTTCAATCGCGAGTGGGTTACCGGGTTTTTAACAACCGCAATAATATGGTTGGCGGCAATGGCATCACCCTCAGCCAGATTAAAAGAGGTAAGTTGTCCTGCGACAGGATTACGTATTTCAACACGCCGGCGATTGTCAATGCGACCACTGATCATCATTGATTGTAAAATCGGATGCTTTTGCGGGATTACTACTTCAACCTGTGTTTCCAGGCGGGGCTTTTGACTTGCTTTATTATTTTTCTGACCATCTTGGTCAGAGCTGCAACCAGTTAACAATATGCTGATTAGAGTAAACGATAAGTACAGTGAAAAAAGACGTAGGCATTTTCGGGTGGTTTTTATATTCACTGAATTATTGACTCATATCATTAATAAAAAAGAGCATAGTGAATGAGAGGGAGGAAGCCCTCTCATAAGGAATTGTTACATCGGTTGTTTGATCGTAAATGCCCCACGAATATCACCAGCTTTATATCCACGAGCCATATCACCAGGATAGAGTTTATCAAGCTTGGCAGCCAGTTCTGGTTTGATCTGTGTACCGTGACAGATCAAGCAGGGTTTTTCAGCAGTAGGAATGGCCTTCATAAAACGGAAATAGTGCTTACCATTTTCATTTACCACTTCTGAGTAAGCAATTGCTTTTGGATTTTCTCCAGCGGCTTTGCGTGCTTCAAATTTCTCCAGAACCTTCTGTTCCCAGGCATCAGGTTTGTTATTGGGATTGCGTGTTTTTAAACTGGTACGAGCTATGTCAAAACCATATTTAGTGGATAGGCTATGTGCAATCGAAGGAGCTGTTTTATTACAGACATTAATGGCATTTCCCGGTCCTCCAGCTTTCATCGCACCGACCAGTTGACCCTTTAGTTCACCAAAAAACTCTTTAATTGCAGCCTTGCTTTGAGCAATACGCTGTGCATTATCTTCTGCATACAGATGAGATATTGGTGACATGGTAATCAATAGAATAGCTACTATTTTTTTCATATATTCTCCTTTGTTAGATATCGTACTATATATACCAGAATTTTTAAAGTAACAACCAGAATGTGATATCAATACTGTTATCTAATGACACATTAGAATAAAATAACAGCTTTAATGAGCCTAAACGGAACCAAACAGTAATGAAACAGTGGATTATCTTATTAAGTGGCTTGCTTGCAACCAGTCATATTTCAGCAAAGAGCCTGGAATTTGATGTTCATGACACAGCGCTAAGAGCCACATACCAGTCTAATACCCTGAGTACCATGAAAGGTATGCGTGTAGATGCCGGTGTTATTTACAGTGAAACCAAATATGATCTGATTCATCTTGGTGCACATGTGCAAGGCGATGCATTAAGTAGCAAAGGAAAGTTTAATATCTCAATTGGTGGACGGATTATAGCAACTGAGCCTGGTCAGTTATCTATTCTGGCACTTGCTTTGGGAACACGTATCCGTTTTTCACCGATGGAGCGTGTTGGGATCACCGCAATGGCCTACTATTCACCCGATATTACTACCTTTGTTGATGGTGATCGCTATACCGAAGCAGAAATACGTGTTGACTACCAGTTGATCCCTCAGTCCTTTGTCTATTTTGGCTATCGTAAAGTTGATATTGCCATCCAGAATGCCGCAGATATCGTCCTTGAAGATCAGGGGCATATAGGAATTAAGTTTTTATTCTAACGCAGTAAATTTTCTAACATGGCAAAGACCTCTTTCTGGTCTTTCGCAACAAAATCGAGACCAAGCTGATTACAAATGGTTTTGGTAGAGAAGATTCCACGGACGGAATCACCATCAACAACCAGAGCGTGCTGGCGGTGTGAGACTTTCATTGTTTCAATGATGTCACCGACACGTGAGCGATTTACCTCATCCATATGTAATACATCCAGTTGTGCGCGTGTTGTCATAATATCACGTAAAAAAACATCTTCACGCTTGGCACCAACTTCCTGCATATATTTCATGGGGCGTTCACCATGTAGATCCACAATGGTCACCAGTCCCATAACATGGTTATGATGATTTACAACCAGAAGCAGCCTTACTCCACTGGCAATCATTCGCTTCTCTGCATCATCCAGAGTACCACATGGTCCCATAGTAATTGCCGCAACCTTGGTAAAGTCTGTCATAACGTCAGTTGCCGGACTTTCAGCAGTAACATTTTCAGGAAGTAATTGTGGTGGACGACTATAAGTGCTTGGATCACTCATCTGGTAATAAGGTAATTTTTGATATGTGGACGGCATTTCGTCTCCTCCTTATTGTCTAAAGCGCACTTTCTTAAAGTATATGTAGTTGCTTTAGCCAAAAAATATTTTTGTTAGATTTTATAAAAAGCTTTATTTGAAAGAATAGATAAAGCATACATCTGATGATCGCAATCATAAACCGATATTTGTTGTGTGATAAGGCTAAAAAGAAAAATATCAACACAAAGAACACAATTGTTATTCCAGAATCAAATAAAAAGCCGATCTCATGATCGGCTTCTTTATTGTGTTATCAGTTTTACAGGTTAACCTTGTCTTTGAGAGATTTTAGCGCACTCATTCGTACAGTATTTGAGGCTGGTTTTGCCTTAATCATGATCTCTTCACCCGTAAATGGATTGCGTCCCTTTCTTGCTTTTGTTGCAGGTTTTTTCACTTTACGGATTTTTACACCGACTTCCGGAATTGTAAATTCACCAGAACCACGACGTTTGATATGAGCAGTGACACTATCACTAAGCGCTGAAAAGACTGCACCGACATCCTTTTTGCTTAAACCGGTTTTTTCAGCAATATCTGCAATAATTTGAGTTTTGGTTTGTTTGGTGGTAATTGCCTTAATTACTGGAACTGCTGGTGCTGCTGCAACCTTCTTTTTTGTGACAACCTTTTTCTTTGCAATGACCTTTTTCTTTGCAGTACTCTTCTTTTTTGCAACCATAATATTGTGCTCCTGAGCTGATACAGTAGATTTATTATCTTAAACCACATTCCGATTGTGTCTTTATGAATTAAAAAAGACAAGTGGTAAAACGCATACAACTCCTTTATAACACTGGAAAAATAGAAATGGTAGTGACATTAAGTATAGATATCGCACATCAGGGACTTCATAATATTACCCGACAGATTAATGATGTCGTATCAAAAAGTAAGCAGAAAGAGGGAATTTGTCATATTTTGATAACTCATACCTCAGCAAGCCTAACCATTCAGGAGAACGCTGATCCTTCTGCAAAACATGATTTGGAACAATGGTTAAATAGACTGGTTCCTGAAAACGATCCACTTTATACCCATACTCTGGAAGGGGCTGATGATATGCCAGCTCATATAAAAGCAATGCTGACATCGACAACCTTATCAATCCCAATCATTAATCATCGACTCGCCTTAGGTGTCTGGCAGGGGATCTATTTATGGGAACATCGACGGATGAGAGCAACAAGAAAACTAGTCATTTACACTGGTACATAACGATATGATAGAAGTGATTTTGATCACCGCGCTTGTTATTTCAATCGGCGTTGTTTGGCGTATTACCAAACCACAGGGAATTGATGCCGATTCATTAAGATTCCACTTAACAGGATTGGTCTATCACCTGCTGTTACCATCTTTGGTGCTGGATGTTTTATGGAGAGCAGATTTATCATTTGATTCATTTAAAATAATTATCAGCGCCGTAACCGCCGTAAGTGTAGGGATGCTCTTTGCCTGGCTCTGGTTCAGAAAGAAACTAAACACACAACAAACCATGTTGGGTGCTCTCATTCTTGCAGCGGGTTTTCCTAACGCTACCTATATGGGGCTTCCTGTTCTGGAGTCACTGTTTGGTGAAAGTGCCAGAGCTATTGCGATTCAATATGATTTACTTGCCTGCACTCCTATACTTTTGAGTGTCGGGGTAGTGATCGCTGCACATTATGGCCACTATCCCGGTTCATTGAATATTTCACAAAAACTACTTCGTATCCCACCACTATGGGCAGCTATTGCCGGAGTTTTGTTGAACCTGTCAGGAGTTATACAGCCGGATATATTACATAGTGTCTTGAGTATGTTGGGGGGAAGTGTTGTGCCTTTAATGCTGATTTCGCTTGGTTTGAGTTTGCGCTGGTCTGATAAATGGCTACATCAAATAAAGCTGGTTCTACCTATTGTGGTTATTCAATTGCTGTTAACCCCGTGGATTATTTCCGGACTTACCAGGCTAATATCTATGAGTGGAGATATCCGCTTGGCAGTGATTTTAGAAGCAGCTATGCCAAGTATGGTGTTGGGAATCGTTCTATGTGATCGTTATAAGCTCGATAGTTCACTTTATGCAATGGCGGTTACATTCACTACGATTTTCAGTATGTTTACATTACCTTTTTGGTTATATATGTATCAGTGATAAAAAGCCAATAACTTTAATAACTTATTTACTTAATGTAAGATAGTAGATTAAATATACACACTAACTCTAGTGTTATAGGTTGTGTGGCAGATAAGGAGGCCATACCGTTAATGAAATCTCTATTAAAAATAGTAACAACAATAACGACGACTACTGTACTGCTTTTATTATCGTTCTCACATGTGAGTGCCGAGACGGCATACATTATTGATAATATTCGTGTGGGACTTAGAGATGCCCCGGAAGGTAATGCCGATAAAATCATTGTTATGGACTCTGGCACCAAGCTTGAAATCATTGGCAGTAAAAATGGCTATAACCAGGTTAAAACTGAAAGCGGAAGAGAAGGGTGGGTAAGTGCTGTTTATCTTCAAAATGAGCCAACCGCAGCATTACAATTGCAGTTAAAAGAGGTTGAGTTTAACCAGCAACTACAAATTCTTAAAGAAGAGCTGGATAAATTCCAGGATCAAAACGAACAGATCCAGAATCTTAATCTGAAGCTTGAAGGGATCATTTCCCAGCTCCGCGAAGACAACCATAATCTCACGCTTGAGATGGACGACATTAAAAGTAAAGGGATCTTTACCTCTGAATATCGCTTACCCATTATCCTCGTAACCTTTGTGTTATTTATTCTGGTTGGCTTTATTGCCGGATACAGCCTGTATCATCAAAAGGTTACAAAGAGATTTGGCGGTTTGAATGTGTAACAATCATTGAAAGTAGAAAAAGCCGGATTTCTCCGGCTTTTTTATGCACGCGGCCGCGAAGCGGCAGAACACCACGGGTTTACCCG
>RRYU01000607.1_pt1 | contig 69832 bp, 62 predicted proteins | sample 2162651 | NCBI WGS metagenome assembly RRYU01 (sample SAMN10267283, study PRJNA491782) | microbial mat metagenome | isolation source: biomat in the production well | place: Japan: Minami-Kanto gas field, natural gas well KTG3 | collected 2017-06 | reverse complement strand
CCGTATTTTTCAGATATTTCTTCTAAAAATTGTTCTTTCCAGCCTTCTTTTCCATTTTTGAAATTTCCATCCTCTCCAATATATTCATTTCCTTTTGGCTCAATAAATATTTGATAATATAGCTCTGCTTTAAATCCATTTTTTACTTCTTTTTTATTTTTTGTTTTTAAAAAGAGAATAAAATCAGGTTGGAAACCTCTACCTTGTTCAAAATCATATATCTTATAAACTTCTTCGTTTCTCAAAAGATATACTTCTTTGTATTTCTGCTCTAAATTACCAATTGTTTCTTTGATAAATACAATAAGTTCTTTTTCTTCACTTGTTCCATGAAATGAGTCCAAAACATACCAGTTTTCCGTTTCTAATTCTTTGGCAATTCTTTCAGAATCAGCATCTGCTTCAATAGTCTTTGTTTTTGGCTCTGCAAAGAATTTCTTAAAATCACCAGCCATAAATTCACTTCCAATTTTTGGTGCAATTTTATTTTTTAATTCTGCAAAGATATTATCTAAAAACTTAATTACTAAACCTAATTTATCGCCATTATCAATATCATCATAACTTAAATTTTTACTCACAATGATTTTTACATCAAAATCTGCAAGTTTATCAGTTTGTAATTCTTCAATATTATCAATCTCTAGTTCTTCTTTTAGTTTTTCAAATTGAAACAAAGAATTTTCTTGTTTTGCTTTGATATTGATAGCCTTTTGAACAATATGTTTTTCAATATCTTTGAATTTTATTGATATCGTTTGTAGTCCTTTTTCTTGCAAGTTTACCCTTTGCAAATCTTCTTGTTTTTCAAAATCAATTTCTTGTTCGGTAAACTCTAAGCCTTTGATTTTATACGGCACAAAAAAGTCTTTTTTAATATCTTCTAAAGTCTTCTTTTTTCTGTTTGGATTATCAATCTGCTTATTATACCAAATCTTTGTTTCTTTGTAGAATTTACTTTCTTGAAAGTCTTTTTTGAGTGCAAAGGTTTTTATGACTTTATCATCCCTAATATATCCGTCTTTTCTTAATTCTTCTTTAAGGTGAGAGATGTATCTGGATTCTTCGTCATAAGTGTAATAATACAACTCTTCTAAAATTCTCAATTCGTGTTTCAAGTCATCATCAAATTTTCTTTTATTTTTGATCTTGTCATTAAATTCAAAAGGGAAATATCTGACACCTCTTCCGATAAGCTGTTTTTCTTTGGTTGTTGCTTCAGGGGTTTTCTTGGTGCTTCCTCCAGTATTTTGACCTTGATAGAGTCTCACAATATCAAAAAGATTTAAAACATCCCACCCTTCCGTCAATCTATCAACGGTAAAAATAGCTCTGATATGATTATTTTTGTCTTCTAAACTATTAAGTAATTTTTCTGTTTCTTCGTCTGTTTTTTCTTTTTTCGTTTTATTGGTTTTGGAGTTGGTGATAATCGTGTTTTTCTCTTGGTAGCTTTGTTTGATCCAGTTTGCAACATCTCCAAAATGAAGATTTTCGTTTTTAATAAAATTCAAAACTTGCTCGGTCCTTGATTTACCTTGTTCATAAAGACTTTTACTTTGTGCAATTTTGTTTGCAATATCTTTGAGAAAATCAAAATCACTTTTTGAAATAGTGTCTATCCAATTCAAAAACTCTTCATAATCCACTTTTGATTCCTCAATAGTTTTGCTTCTAAAAAGAATAACTGGTTTAAAGTTAGCAATACCATTTTTGAGTGCGATTTTGTGTCTATACCATTGAAACAAAAGTGCTTGCAAAACTCTTTCTTTTTTATCCAAAGTAGAGGAAATAAGATTTATTTCTTTGGTATATCCTGCACTTAAAAATTCTTTGAGTCCAAATTTATAGATAATTTTATCTTCGTACTTTTTGGCAATATTTTCTGTCGCTGGGATTGTTGCAGTAAATTCTAAAAGTACATTTTTATTGTCTTCATTCTTTCCATTTTTATTCAAAATCAATTCTATAACTGTATGCTCCCAACCTTTCTTTTCAAGTTCAGCTTCATTTGTTCTGCCTGTTATTTCAGTTGGTACAAAATCTTGTTGCGCTGCTAGACCTTTTTTATTAGTGTCTGTATTAAGGTGATGAGCTTCATCGGCAAGCATTACAATATTTTTGCTATGTAAATCGTCCAAAGTAGTCTGATTTTCTCTTTGCAGGTGAATATCGTTATAGAGTTTTTGAATAGAAGTAAATTTGATTTCTATTCCTTGTGGATTATCAGAAAAGGAATCTACTTTTTTGATATTTACAGTTTTATCATCAATAACAATTTTTTCTTTGAAAAGGTATTTTGTATGAGTGTTGTCTATAAAATTATTTTCAGTTTTATCGACAATATTATTTTGATTTACAAAGAAAAGAAAATGCCTATATCCCTGCTTATAGTAGTATAAAATGGTACTTGCCATCAAAAGTGTTTTTCCAGTTCCTGTTGCCATATTAAACATCAGGTGAGTAGATTCGTTTGGATTTTCTCTTTCTTTGATAGTTTGATAAGTAAGAAAGTTTTCAAAAGCATTTTTTTGCCAGTCAAAAAATCTGAACTTCAAATTATTCGAAATATATTGAGGAATTTCAGGTTTATGTAAACCTAAGCTAAATGCTTTTCCGCCAATAGTTTCATAAAGATTATTAATATTTGCCATATTATTTCTCACTGTTATAAAATTCAGAAGTTAGTTTTTGATCTTGCTTATCAATGCCAAACTTTTTATCAGACATTTCCGTTTTATTCACATACATTTGATTATTATCAAGCATCGCAACAAACATTTTCTTTTGTTCTTCTAAAGAAAGATTTTTAAAATCTTCTTCTTTGATTACTTTTTCTCTAAACTCTTTGATTTTAAGGTTGTAATTCAAAAAAAATATCTCATACATTTTATCAAAAAATGTTTCTAATTCCTTCAAACTTTTTGCTTCCTGGATTTTTTCCTTTGCTGTTTCGTTCCATTTTGCAAGTTCTAAGTATATGAAATCTCCACCACCTTTCCAATCAACTAATTCAGAAACACCCGTTTTATCTCCATTGATAACATTTTTCAATCTTGCTTCAGGTAAATCGTGAATATAGTCCATCTGTTCAATTAAAATATATTGACGATTTGTTTTATGTGCTACAGCTCCAGTTGTTCCTGTTCCTGCATGATAATCTATTACAATATCATGATTCTTTGTCGAAATATCTAGTATCCTTTTAAGTAATGATTCTGGCTTTTGCCCGTTAAATTCAGCCCTTTCTTTATCATTTGCAGATATAATTTTTACTTCTTCATCTACCCATAAATCTGAGAGTGGATTACCTTCTTTTTCATCTAAGTATCTTTTTACCCTTGGTATTCCATTTTTAGTAAAAATAATTAAATTATTTTTTATTCCCTCATTGACTCTATTTTGATCCCATATCCAATGCTTTCCTTTTGGTGGTGTTAATTCTTTACCGTTAAAAATCTTTGATTCACCTTTACCTTTTTGAGTAAAATCAAATGACCCGTATCTTCTACCTGTTTCTTTCTCAATATATGGATAATTTTTAAAATCCTTGGATTCTTCTGTTTTTAAAAATAATTTATTCAAATGAAATTGGTTAGACTTCGAATAAAGTAATATGTTTTCAGTTATATTCGACAAGTTAGAACTTTGTTTTTTCGCACTTAACAATTTTCTCCATATTATATTATTTCTATAATTTTCCTTCTTAAAAACATCATCTAGTAATAATTTTAAATGTGGCATCCCTGCATCATTTATCTGAACAAAAATAGCACCATCATCTCTTAATAATTCTCTTGATACTTCTAATCTACTTTTCATAAAAGAAAGCCAAGTAGATAGTTTGAAATTAGAATTATAAGAAAAAGTATCCTCTTTTTTAATTTCTTCAAAATAATATGGAGGATCAATATAAATCAGCTTCACTTTCCCTGTAAACTGCTTTTTAAGACTATGTAAAGCCAGTAAATTATTTCCTTTGATAATCAAGTTTTCTTTTATCGTTCCGTCTTTATCTCTTTTTATCTCTTTGACTTCTTGCTCTCCGTCTTTGGTATATCTTTTCCAGTTAGTGAGAGCTTTATGGTCAAAAAGTCTATCTATCTCATCGTAGGCTAAAACCGAATTAAAAAATATTTCTTTTCTTTTCCCATGTTTCTCTTCGTATGTTTCAGCTTTTTCAGAGTATTCAAAATAAATATCTGTGCCTTCTTCCGTACTTTGCCCACCTTCTAATACACAATCTTTATAAGGAAAATCCAAAACAACATCGTTTGTATCTTTGAGAAACTTTTTGCTATCAGTTAAGCCAATTCTATTTTTATAAGCAGTATAAGAATTATCTACTTTGTTTTCTTCCATAAAAAAGCGAAAGTCATTTGTATTAAAAACAAAAACATCTTTAATTTTTACAAAAAACTTGTCTTTCAAGTCTTTTTCTTGGAGCAGTAAATTAATAACCATTTCATCAATATTTTCTACTAAATCCAAAAGAAGAGTTTGGTTTAACTCTGTTTTATCTTCATTCCAAAGTCTGTCATCAGCTTTTAAGATTTTGAGTATAAGTTGTTTTAGTTTTACATTATTCATAGTAACCGCCATTTATAAATTAAAAGTTATAATTAGTATATAAGTTTTCCCCTAATTATATAATTGTTTTCATAACGAAGTGAAGAAAACACCATATTAGACACCTCATTAAATAAATAAAAAAACAAATTAATTTTCCTTATTCCTTATTATAAGAAAAGTGTTTTTTGAATTGCTTATAACTTAATAATATACTAACGATTGATAATTACAACTACATCCTACCCCTTCCCTCCCCCTATAAAAAAAACATCAAGAAACCACATCCACAACCCGTACTTAAGTCTGTTTTCTCACATACCCATCAAACTCCCTAACCCCCACTTCATGACTAAACTCCACCCTAAACCTAAAGACAAAGAAGTTCCTTTATCTATTAAGCCCTCTATTGTGCTATCAGTTAACTTGGAGTGAGCTTAGGTGAGATTAGTGTTTAGGAGGAATGTTTAATTAAAAAAAGTTTTGATTTTTCTTTCATATGAACCATTTAAGTAAACTAACTTATTTATTGTTCTTGTCAATATCTATAAGAATTTTAAAAAATCCAACCAAATCCTCACCATAATGCCTAGCCTCAGCATCAGTAATCTCAGTCCCATATTCTTTCTTCCAAATTTCTTTGAACTCCTCAATTGATTTATCTGGTAGAGTCATAAGCTTTTACATATTATTTATATTGATTTGAACTTTTTAATCCATATTTAAAAACAAACTAAACAAAAAACTACCCTCCAACCACCTTCCAAATCTCAACCATCGCCAAAGTATCCAGCTCACAATATTTCAACAAATTCCTCACAGTCCTGTCTTTCTCTTTCCCCTCCAAATAAACATACTTATACCAATATAAAGAAGCCACACCTCCCTCCTGGATGTCTTCCAATTCCTTATATGACAAATGAGGAACTATAACTGGCAACACTTGCTTTATAGAACAACTACCTTGAAAATCTGGATGAACATACAGCTGTTTAGAAAAGATCTCTTTCAAATCAAAAACTCTATCATTAACCGATTCCATAAACTTCTTATAACTAGGAAACATTTCACCCATTTCTCTATTCCTTCCCATCTCAAAAGTCTTGTGCCAAACAATAACAGAACCTTCATCACCAATATTTTCTTTCATACTAGCTAATAAGGACTCAATAGGATTATTATTCTCTTTATGTAGATATTCATAATGCTCCAACTCACCATTTGCCTCTCTTAGAACATGTAAAGAATACTGAAAACAAATCTGTTGATAAGGTCGTATACCATCAAAAAGTGGAATAGCAGAGGAATAAGACTCATAGTCTAAAAAATACAGGGGATAGCTAAGTTTAGACAGAGTAGCCTCAATCATTTCCTTATCAATAATTGGGCTATCAGATTTATTAACAATTAACTGGTTTTGCTGTGGAACTGAAAGATCAAAAGCTTCAGGGATATCCTTTATATATTTAACACCTAGGTCTATCAGATCGTTTAGCTTTTTAGATCTAACGCCCTTTAGCTTATAAATCGAGTTGGGCTTTAGATCTCTAAGACAGTACTTTAAAAACGAACATTCATAAGGTTTTTTGCACTGACTTAATATACGAACCTCAGGCTCTTCTTTTTGAGTAAGATATTTTAATACTTTAGGAATATTAGCCTCAACTGTACTCCTCATATTCTCAACTTCTTTAGAAATATCAGCAACAGTCAAAAACTTTTCAGGATCAACTTCACCATCTTTAACATAATCTCTATTAACATGAACTAAATATGTCTTACCAATATCAAATCCATCTCTTTCGAAAGCAATTTTTTGAAAACATAAGTCGGGGACATTGACGTTTTCTTTTACCTTTGAGGAAGATTTAACTTCATAGATATCCCAGGATTTAGTATTTAAGTTATAAACCATAATATCTGCCATAGCCGAAATTTCATCAGTAAGAGCAGTAGCCTGATAAATAACTTTTTCACCACTCCGTATATATTCTTGAGTTTGTTTTTTAGCTTTTACGTAATACCCATCAACATCAACACCTTTAGGGAATAGTTTTTTAGCATATTCCTCAACTTCATACCCCTGATCAAAAGTTGCCTGTTGAGTCTCCGATACTTCTGGGGATAAGTCTTTTCTGTATTTACTAAGCCAAAGACATTTCTGACATTGGATATATTTTAGATATTGGGATTTAGTTAAATTCATTCGTTCTCCAGTTTAAAAAGATCAAGGGCTAAAGGATGCATTATTATTGAATACAACGTTTGTGACTCATGCTAACTTTGTTAGTGATCTTCTGTCCAGTTGCTTTTTTTGCATGGGTATATTGCGATTATTGGGTATTGAATTTCAGTAAGTTATTGATTATGTTTTAAGATCGTCTTTGTTATCTCTGGTATTTCTTTTTCAAATGGATTAGGTTAGCGTTCTAATGCACGCAGAAGCATATAGGCTTGTAATTTTAGCATGTCCGTGGTGAAGTCAAAGCCATATCCTTCCTGAAATATTTTTGTTTTTCATAGATAATATAAGCATAACAATTATTGTTAGTGGAATAACTAATATTTCCCAATCATTGACTCTTCCTAGTATAGTAAGAGCTGTAAAAATAATTAAGCTTATATTTTTGTTAAGATCACATACTATGGCACGTCGATAACTTGATATGAAAATCGAAAAGTATAAAGTAAACTGCACAATAATTAAAACCCACACAAACCAAAGCGATGCATTGGCACGAATTGCGTTTAACCAAAAAGTTATGCCAGTATAACCTATTGCTGTAACAATAATGCTAACAGCGAATGAATTTCGTTCTAATTTAAGAACCTCACCTTTAATAAATTCGTTTGATTTATTACTTTTATTGTTTTTCATAGAGATAAAATTTAAAGATTAACAAGTGCCAAAATTATCCTTATTCCTTATTTTTTTCAATTATTTCACCCATATCAACATCTTCTTCAATCTCTGGCAAAAAACCAAAATCATGGATTAATTTTTCATCTGTACTATCTATAGAACTTGTGGAGCTATTGTAATCCTCTTCAGAAACTTCATATACACCATATAACTTTTTAAATGTTTCTCTTGGGTTTAAGTCTTTTAGAGCATCCTCAATGAATTTTTTATCTTTTAGATTTTTTTTATACTTTTTATAATCGGGATAATAGAAAAAGAGACTCGCACCTATTTCCTGAACATTATTTAACATTTTAATATTGTTTTCTTTTTTTAACTCCTCTAGAAGAATGTAATAAGCACATTTAATATAATTTTTAGGATATGGAAGTAGTGATTTTGGAATAAACCTCAGATACATTCTTAATCCATTCTCATTATTCCGTAAATTAAAATCATTGAAATCGAGAAAAACTTTTCTTGCTAAGTTATAATTTGGCTCATCATAATCAGAAACAGAGCTCTTTAGTATATTGTAGGCTGAAATAATTTCTTCATTTTCATCTTCTTTGGATTTTGGTGTTGGTGTATCATCTTTAAATATATTTGATATTTTTTTGAGTATTGTTTTCATAAAATTATTGGGTTGAATTATTTAGAAATAAAAAGAAAAAATGTTATCATTTTGCCTAACGCCTAGGTATAAGCGATGTTGCGCGAGTGTATAATACACTGAAAGCGTACACCCGTGCAATATGGGTGAAGTGAAGGATAAAAACGACTGAACATAATCGCTTATACCTTGTTAGCGGATGTACATTTTTCTCTTTTATTTCTAAAAGAAATCACTTTTTAATGGGAATAAGAATTTGATTTTTCTGTTTTGGCGAACACAAGAGGGGGCTAGGGGGTGAATTGTTCGAGCCAAAACCCTTTATGGGTGTAAGTTGTAGAATAGATGATGAATTTCCACTTCTTTATCATCATCTTCAATTTTATGCATTGAAATAAAATGTGTCTCGTCGACTACCCTGAAACCACTAACATATGAAGTACTATTTTGAATTGCTTCTTTTGCATTTTTAAGAATATTGGAAAAGTCTTTGTTTTTGGCGAATGTGATCATTACCCCGAAGTTGTGTCGCCAAGTGAGATATCTTCTTATCTGGTCGATTGTTTCTTGATAAAGCTTTTCCCCAGCCCAAATTTTGCATTCAAAAACTAGAATTGAGCCCTTATCAATATTAAGATATATATCTGTCTTTCCTTTTTTTGAGAAGGTCTCTCCGGTTGCTTTTCCTTCAAAAATAGAATTTAGAGTTGATAGTAAAATATCTCTTAGTTCCTCTTCGCCAAGTTTTTCATACGCCCTGGGAGTTCTTTCAAATTGTTTTCCTTGATTATCAAGAAAGGCGATAATATCTAATACTTTCTGTCCATCAAGTACATATTCTTCAGGTTGTTTTGGTGAGGGTTTAACTTTCTTGATTATGGGTTTTTCTGCTATTTCTATTTTTCTTGCTGCTTGATTCTCCTTTTTCTTAAGTGGGATTTTGATTTTTTGAGTCAGTGAATCAACTTTACTACTATCTTGTTCGATTTTCTGTTTTCTTTCTGAGAGCAATTGCAAAACTTCATTCTTTAGTTTTTCATTGCCTGCAATAATGTCATTTCTTTTCCACTGAATGAGTTCTCTGATTCTTTGAGCTCCTTGCTCCACATCTCTGGCAATTTGGTCTTCACTATGTGAGAATCCGTACCCCTTTATTTCAATGGAGAATATAATTTTATCTTCTTGAAATGAAAATCGATCTTCTGAATAACTAAGTGAGTGGGTTGAAGATTGTAATTGAGATATTTTACCTATATCTCTATTTGGAACTATAGGAAATTCAACCTTTATTTGTTCACATTCAAAATCTAAATCTCCTGCTTGTTGATAAAAACTCTCACGTTCATGGGCAAGAATTCTTTTTACATATTTTTCATGCTCCCAGCTAGATTCTCTTTCTGTGTCTATTTCTATTGGCTCTAGCAGGTAATCTTGGTAGTAGTATTCTGCTAATTCTTCGTGATTGGTGCCAATTATTGTGGCATCGGATTCATTTAAAATTTTGCTCTTAATTTCGTGTAAAGCATTTTTGTAGTAACCTGAAAATTGTGCTCTATTATACATATTTTAGGTTTTGTGGTTAGAAATATTACCCCCTCTATCAAATAAAAATCAAATTTGTTTCCCCCCTTTAAAAAATGACCGAAGGGCAAAAGAGAAAAATGTATTTACGCTAACTAAATCTTATACGAAATAATAAAATTTACAAATCTATCCTACCCCAGCCCTCCCCCTATAATAAAACCATCAAGAAACCACATCCACAACCCGCACCTGAATCTGTTTCCTCACATACCCATCAAACTCAGTCAAAACCGCTTTATGCTCTAATTCCACTCTAAATCTAAATAGAAAGAATTTTCTGTATCTATTAAGCCCTCCGCCACCACTCAAAAACAGCTTTAAAAAGCAACTTATTTAAGGTAAGCATCCATTAAATTGAGTAGTAGGGAAGTATAACAATTGTCGTATTCCTTGTTATTTTGTAGTCGTGCACAAATTAATCCTTAAATATTTTTTCAATTAATTTAAATTCTTTTTTATGGCAATCAATTTCTGCCTTTATTCCTAGTGGTAAAATCCATTGTGGATCAGTATGTCCAAAGTCCATATTTGAGATTATAGGGATATCTTTATTTCCAAATTCATCTCTAACTATTTTTAGAATATTATTATCCAATTCTTCCTTTTCATCTGCTGAATAGTCTCTTGCTCTACCAATAAGTAAGGCAGAAATCTTATCAAAAATACCCTGCATACCGTAATTTCTTAACATATGCTTTACCTGTTCAGGAGATGGTTTGTCTTCAGAAGTTTCTAAAAATAATATTTTACCATTCCAAAAATCATCATTTGGCCAAAACTTCGTCGATTTCATAAATTCAAATACTTCAATACAAGCACCAAAAAGTTCACCTTGGACAACTAAATCTCCTTGCAACCAATTCCAACCTGGATTTTTTGATGGAGTTTTAATCTTGCCAACATTAGACATATCACTCCAATCTAAATAGCCCTCATTATACAAACTGAATGGTTTATATGTATATGTTTCAGGGTTCTCAAATAATATGGTTTTTATATGTTCTTGAAATTCATTATCAAGTGAATCCCACTGCGATAAACCAGCCATAATTGCAGGACCATGCAAAGTAACAAGTCCAAGTTGATTGAAATATATTAACAAAGTGCTTGTGTCTGAATAACCCATGATGATTTTGGGATTTTTTAAAATATTTTCAGAATCTAAGAAAGGTAATATTCTTACAGAATCATCTCCACCTATACTCGCAAAAATTGCTTTAACTTCATTATCGGCAAATGCATCATTTATATCTTTTGCTCTAAATTCAGGATTTTTATCTAAGAAATCAGCATCTTTTCTAGCAGAAGGAAATTCTATGATCTTTAATCCAAAATCTTTAAGAACTTTAATTCCTGATTCATAAATATGAGGAAAAATACTTGGTCCACCCCAGGATGGAGAAACAATTGCTATAGTGTCTCCTTTTTGTAGTTTATTGGATTTGATTGCCATATTTTTAGTTAAATTTTTGTTTTAACATAATGTTTTTAATTTTTTGAACTTGTGATGTGATATTTCAAAAGATCATATCCCTTTTGCCAGTAATCTTTTCTTTTCATTGTTATTCCACAGTACATATTTCCGATACATTGATAGATATACCACCTATAACTCCTGGATTTTAGTTGTTTATCTTTTGAATGATAATCGTTTAATACTTTATCTACAAACTTTTCGCTATATTCCCATAACTTACTAAAATCTTCAGCTGGATCGGAAATTTGGATATTGCCAAGGTCAATAATGCCGGTAACTTTATTTGTCTTTTTATCAATGAGAATGTGGTCGCTTGTTAAATCCTGATGAACAACAGTTTTTTTGAAGTCATTTTTTATTTTGTCACTACAGTAAGTCTCAAAAATATTTTTGAGTAATTTCTGGTCTTTTGTTTGTAATTTTTTATAAACCGTTTCAATTTGATTAGAATAATAATTACGCGCTTCTTTTTCTGACCAAGCCACAGAAACCCCGTGCTTCTTTGCTGTTGATGTAGAAAATGTATGCAACTCATTTAAAAAATTTGACAGTTGTTTTGCAATTTTATTTTGTTGGCTGGAATTTAGTTTTTTAAAATCTTTAATTGTCAGTGGTTCTCCTATTACAAAATTATAACCGGCAAATGATTTATCGGCTGGTATATATTGGAAGTCGGGGGTTGCTAATGTAAATTTTTTGCTTAATTTTGGAAGAATCTCTACTTCGGCTCTGAATTTTTCTCGAGCTTCTTTATTTTTTGGAAAGGAAAATACTATTTTATCATCTAATACAATAATCGTTTTATTCCAACCGTGATCAATAATATCAGATTTTTTAAATGTTAAATCCGGAAAGTTATTTTTGATCTGTTTAATAAAAATCTGTTTGTTCATAATTATTTTAAAAATATATAACTACTTATTTCACTCCGTATATTCCCCAAGATAAATCCGAAAACCTTTTAATCTCAATATTAAATCCGATTGATTCTAATTTTTGGGATTCTTTGTCAATATACCAGTAAAGTTCATTATCAAAATCCTCTATTAAATTTGGGTATTTATTTTTCATTTTGTTTTCATATTCTTTATTTTTAAACATCAAATCACCAAAAATAATTTTGCCTCCTTTTGGTAAAAATTCATAAATTTTTTCAAAAAGAATATGCTTTTCGTTTTGTGTTAAATGATGAATAGCATATGTAGATACTATTGTTTTTATATCTTTGTCGTTTTTAAAATCATCAAAAAATCCTAATAAATCATTTTTTATAAAAACAATATTTCTATCTTTTAATTTGTTTTTAGCTATGTCCAACATGTTCTGTGAAATATCTACACAATAGATTTTTTTATCAAGCTCTATTTGATTTGATGTATTCCCAGTCCCGCAACCTAAATCAACTATAACGTTAGATTGTCTAGTTTTATTTTTAACCCATCTCATTAAATTAGCATAACCTTTACGAATAGGATTATTTTCATTTTGAACATTATCATCGTAATCATTTGCAATTGAATCATGATTAAATTTTTGAGCAAATTTACTTTTCATAATATATTTTTGGATTTTTTATGGTGTGAATTTTTTACTCCACATAACCTAATAATATACAAACAACTAATATTTACAACAACATCCTACCCCTGCCCTCCCCCTATAAAAAATACATCAAGAAACCACATCCACAACCCGCACCTGAATCTGTTTCCTCACATACCCATCAAACTCAGTAAAAACCGCTTCATGCTCTAATTCCACTCTAAATCGGAAAAGAAAGAACTTATTGTATCTATTAAGCCCTCCATCACCACCTAAATTTTTAATCATTTGCAGATTAGCCATTTTAAATATATCTTTTTATTGAAGTATTTAAATTAATAAAGTGAAAAAAATATTTTTATCGTTGATTATTTTTTGTATATCGTCTTTTACCGTGTACGCAGGTGAAATTCCAGATAGGACTAATATTTCAGATTGGTATATTAAGGATTTTAAAACGGAAATTTCAGTGCAGCCTGATCGTTCATTAAATATTATAGAGCAAATTGTTGCTGATTGCGGTAATCTTTCAGGCAAACACGGTATTTTTAGAATTGTTCCTAAGAGTGTTGAGAGAGCGGGAAAAGCGATTTCACTTCCTATTAAGCTTATTGGAATTACTGATTTTAATGGGGGCAAATATGTTTATGATTCGAGTTTAGATTATATGAATAATACTCAGATTTGGAAAATTGGAGATCCTGAAAAAACAGTGAAAGGGGAAAATGATTATCAAATTGAGTATATATTAAAGAATGCAGTTTATACTCTGGGTAAAAATGAGGATGAATTATATTGGAATATTCTTGGAAATTTTTGGGAGCTTGAAATTGATAATTTTACTGCAAAAATATCCCTTCCATCTGGCCTTACGAAGACAAATACAAGTGTGGCACTTTTTTCCGGTGAATTTGGAGTGAAGGATAACCTGCTTAACGCAGATTATCTTTGGACTTCTGAAAATACTCTTGAAATTTTGGCTACAGGTGTAAAAAATAATCAGGGTGTTTCTATTTCTTTACTTTTCCCAAAGGGGATTTTTGAGGTGGAGAATGTTTCTAATTTTTGGATATATTTCACTTATTTACTGTTTATAATTCCAATTCTTGTTTTTATTTTAGCTTTTAAAATTTGGAAAAAAAATGGCAAGGATTTTAAGAACAATAAATCAATAATACCGGAGTATTACCCTCCAAAAGGTATGAGTATTCTTGAAATGGGCGCAATATTAAAAAATGGCAAAATAAAAAAAGAGTTCTTATCGGCTGAAATTATTAATTTGGCAGTAAAAGGATTTTTGACAATTGAAATGAAAAAACTTTTCTGGTTTTTCGGAAAAACATATGTTTTAACGACTACAGAAAATAATAAAAAAACTTTGAGTGAAATAGAGGAAAAAATATTAAATGCTTTATTTTCAGGTAAAAAACAAGTTAGTCTTTCTAAAATTAAGGAAAGTTTTTATTTGGCCTATAAAAATATTTCAAAAGATGTGATTACAAAAATAGATAAAGAGGGATATTTAAATAAAAAAAGTCTTAAAATCCAAAAAATTTTTATTGTACTGGGATCTATCTTTTTGTTTTCATTAATTTACCTTGGAAGTTTTTATATTACGATGAATGAAGTATTAAAACCATTTATTGCTATTTTGTTTTTGAGCATTCTTCCCATTGGTCCAATTTTTTTAATTTTTGGAATGTTTATGGCCCAAAGAACTCAAAAGGGAGAGGAAATTTTAAATTCAATAAAAGGTTTTAAAATGTATATGCAGAGCGCAGAAAAACACAGACAACAATTTTACGAGCAGGAAAATATTTTTGAAAAATATCTACCTTATGCTGTTATGTTTGGTATTACAAAAAAATGGATATCAGCTTTTAAAAATATTTATGGGCCAGAATATTTTGATAAATATGCTCCTTTATGGATAGTTGGAAGCAATATTAATTTTTCGAATATGAATTCTTTAAGCGGTTTTATCTCTTCAGTGAGCAGTGACATTGGTGGAAGCCTTGGATCTTCATCGTCAAGTTCAAGTGGGGGATCTTCAGGAGGAGGAGGCGGAGGTGGAGGAGGGGGCGGTTGGTAGGAATAATTATTTGTCTTCATTAAAACAACACCCGAATTTGAATTGTAATAAAAAAAATCACAAATGATAATAGCATTCGAAGGAATAGGAGGGAGTGGTAAAACAGAACAGATAAATAAATTAGCTCATTTCCTCAATTCAAAAAGAAAAACCTTTATCATTCTAAAAGGAGGTGGAACAGGTGGAAACACCAAAGATTTACAAGAGTTAAAATCTAAAATTGATAAATCAGGAGATCCTGAAAACCTATTGCTAGGCGAAACTATAAAACATCAATTAGTAGAGTTAAACAAAGCAAAAGCTTCTAAAATTGATTTTATTATCCTCGATCGTACACCTTTTACATATTACGCTTCAGCCGAAAGTAAAGACCTTAAACTTAAAGAAATATTTTCAAAAGAAATGATGGAAGATTTAAAAAAATTCCCATCAGCAGACTTGGTATTATTTTTGAATATAACACCTAAAAATGCACATAAATTAATGGAACATAAAGAAGTATTATCAAGAGGGGATTTAAGAGCAACAATAGAAAGAGATGAATACAAAAACAAGGCTTATAAAAAATATGCCAAGAACTATGATTGGATAATCATCGATGTTGATAAAAATAAAAGTATCAGAGATAAAAATTCTATTCATGAGGAGATAATCGCAAAAGTTAATATATAATCCTACCCCACTCCATTTCCCCCTCACCACCAAAAAGTGTATATTCAACATATAATCAAAAATCCCCATGAAACTAACCCCAATAATAAACAAAGCCATCACAACCGCCACAAGGCTTCACTTCGGCGCTACTCGTAAGGCCAACAACACACCATTCATTGTCCATCCATTCGCTGTGGCCTGGATTCTTTCAGAAGTCACTAATGATGAGGAAATGATAGCAGCCGCGCTGTTACATGATGTCCTAGAGGATGTAAAAGGATACTGGGAAGATGATATGCGGCGGGATTTCGGTGATAGGATAACAAGTATGGTCAAGGATGTCTCAGAAGACAAAGATCCTAATGTAGAATACAACCAAAAGGCCACCTGGAAAAAACGCAAAGAAGGATATATAGCTCATATAAGAACAGCCCCAACGGATTCATTGCTAATATCCTGCTCTGACAAAATCAGCAACATGACAAGATTTCTAACCGATTACCAAGAAAAAGGCGAAGATCTCTGGAATTTTTTTAACGCCAGCAAAGAAGAGAAATTCTGGTACGAATCAACCTTAAACGAGATTTTCAAAGCAGTAGACGACGAAAGAATGGCCCCACTCCTACGCGAAAACACCCGACTAATAGCAAAACTAAAAAAACTAATTAATTAATACTAATATCTCTATAGCATATAAAAATCACCCAGTCCCAAGCGCATTCTGAGTCTCCGCCCTATAAAGCTTAAAACTCCTACTCCAAATGTACCACAGCATCAACAGTACCACCAATACAAGCAGTCAAAGCAGTGCCAATAACTTTAGTAGAATTAACACCCGCAGCTGCATAACCAATTGTATTTGAAGTCTGTATTGTCTCACCTGGATCTATAAGACCAATACAATGGATAACACTCTTACCCAAAATAATAATACGAACAGTCTCACCAAAGTTTGTATCATTTACAGCCACTCCAATAGGGGAGTCATTTTTACTTTGTGCCAATATTACCTCCTCAACCCCAGTTGCATTTACCTTTAGTACATCACCAGATTCAATTGTAAATGTACGACCATTTACGTATGTAGATTGACCATTAGTAAAATCAAAACTAAGCCCACTTTCTCCAAAATTTATATCATCTCCAAGGCCTCCACCAGTTTCAATAGAATTTGCATATATCACATTCCATCTTTTTGTTTGTGACCCTAGATCATACCCCAGATCAACAGTTGGTACAAAATTAGACTGTATAAATGAATTAAAAATAATAGTATCAGTAGAAGCATCACCAAAAATACTATTACCACCGATTGTTACATTATCATCAACGGTTAGATTGTCAGTTACATTCAAATCATCTGACATTGTAAATGTACTATTTGCATCATCCCACTCAAAAGTTTCCCAAGCAGAATCATTTATACCAAGCGACAAAACACCGTCAGAATCAGTAATACTATGATTATCTGCAATATACGTAGTGCCAATCACAGCAGCATCACCATCAATTTGTAGGCTGTCACTTATATTAAACCTAGAGTTTGTATTATCCCAAGCAAAAAACTCATTTAAAGTTTGTCCAAAAGTTAATTTGATATCACCACCAGTATCATCAAAGTCCATAGTTAAATTATTTCCAGTCACATTCACGTCCGCACCCAAATTGATAGTTCCATTACCATTTGGGTTAAGTACAATGTTTCCATCAGTATCAATAGAGCTTATCGTATTATTATCAATATCTATATTATCAACTACAAGTCCATCTCCAGTAATTGTTACAGCACCACTATCTGCAGTAATATCTTTACCAGCCCCCGCACCATTTTGATCATAAGCTTGATCTAAAGTATTATTTAAAGATCCAGCAGAAACCAAACTAACCCAAGAAGAGCCATTACACATATATGGAGTATCATCAGTAGTATTCATGTACACACGCCCCGAAGAAGCTGCATTACAGGCTGGTGCAACAGCCAGATTTTCAATCCGCCCCTCCACAATTTCATTTAGGTTTAGATCAATATTTGCATTTGTCTCAACACCGCCATCTATCACTATATCATCAGTAAGCTCAAAATTTGATGTTAAAGTATTCCATCTTAAATTTTCATTAATAGTAGAACCAAACTGCAAAGAAAGATTGCTACCAGAACCCAAATCAGCATCAGCATCAATCAAAAAAGTTTCACCATCATTTTCAAAAACTTCATTTTGAAACAATATACGAGCATTTGCAGTAGATGCCTGCATTAAAAATACCGCAATCATCAGAAAAAAACACAACGTCTGTCTAAATTTTTCAATGAAATTTTTCATAGCTAAGTTTCAAATCTATTCATCTTAACATTATAGCATATTTACATACAAATATACAGCGTATGCAATAAAATAATTCACATATATTAAAAAACAAGCATAACTCACTTAAATTTTATCCAATGGTTATCAGAAGCAAATATATGCAAAAAAAATCTCAAAATCCATTGACAAAAACACAAAAAGAGCTATCATTCATGACTTATCATGAACCATAGGCTTTATTATGGATAAAATAGCAAGGACAATAAGCATTTTACTATTTCTAGCACTGTTTATATTTGCACCCAATTTTGTAGCAAATGCTAGAATTTTAAGAAACATCGACACAACTCAAATAGAAACCCTAGATCAGCTTATAGCTGCAGAGGACATACACTTAACAAGCAACTATAAGACCGAACAAAAACATTCATCAAGATCACTTGAAAGCTGCAAAAATCTAGTTTTTAAGGTCTTCTCAAAAATTCCACAACAGCACATAAGTACGCTAGATTTGATAAATCTAAATTTCAACCCAGACTCAAATAGGGGAATGGCAAACAGTCATGAGATACATATAAATTGCTCAAATTTAACATCAAAAGAAACCGTTGCAGTATTAATACACGAGATAGGACACATAGTTGACGGTGGATACTTAACTGGAAATTCAGAACAAAAAAGTAACTACACTGATCTAAATATTACCGTAAAAGCAGATGACAAAAGCACAGATTTTTACAATATTAGCTGGCAAAACAATACCCAGTGGAATACAACAAGCACAGAAAATGATTTTTGTTCAATCTACGGATCTACGGATCCTTATGAGGATTTTGCAGAGTGCTACATATATTTTGCCCTACATCAAAGAGAGTTTTTAAACCTTGCAAAAGATAATGAGCAACTAAGAAAAAAATACAGATTTATGCAGACACACGTCTTTAACTCAGAATCAGTAAATGTAAATTCATATTACACAGCAAGAAATTACAGTCTAAAAAACCCATACGATATTACAAAACTTGACTATGACTTTATAAGCTTTTGGAGGTAGTATATTATATACTTAGATGTAAAAAACAAGAAAGATGATTAAAAATTGTGGAAATATAGAGACGATAGACAAAAAACACTATGATCGTATACACGATTTTATGATAACAACATTCCCCGACATTTATCCAGATCCAATAAAAAATCCAGAAGATGTATTTGCATATATGCTTGAAGAGAGAGAGTCAAATAAATTTGAAAATATTTTTTCAAGTCAATCTATATACTTTGATGTCATAAAAGAGGGAGAGTTTAAAGGCTTTATCCTTTATATAGATAGTAATAAATCCCAGTTAAAGATTTTTGATACATTTAGTTTGGACAATCATATTGCAGCATCAGAAATGTCTTGTGAAAAAGATATTGGGAGCTTTTCATTAATAGAGTTGGAATTTATAAATCTAAATAGACCCACTGACCAATCAGGTCAGCACGACGCAATAGTAAGGATATTACATACTTTAGGAGAATTATCCTGTGTTACAGATAGTGATGTAGAGTCTTTAAGATTGCTCGTATTTAAGTATGCAGGCACAGGTAGTACAGAAGAAAAACAAAATATAGAGGAAAGCATCATGCAAAAAATTAATGAGCTAGCATCATCAATAAACAATGCACTTACAGATTTTGAAAATGCACACATCAAAGCCAAAAAATTAATTGAAAAACATCAGGAAAATTTAAATGACTTATTTGGTACATTAGAAGATATTTTAGCACTATATTCAGATACAGATCCTGTTTATGGCGTTGAAAAATCTACATATCAATTTATGAAGACTAAACTGATAACAAGAAAAATAGAATTAATAAGATTAGAGTTAGAGCCATACAAAAGTTTTAGAGAAGCCATGACTAATGATATTGAAGACATGGTTAGCTTATCTATGGGAGCAGATTATTCTATACACATGCAAAGATTACAAAAATTAATACTTACAGCGCGCACACTAAATGTTGCACATTCTATAAGTCAATTGTACATAAAATTAGCATCCACACATGAAACCATAGATGTCATGGCCTTATCCGATGAGATAACATCTTTAATTGATTACTTAATATCTAATTTTGGAGTAATACAAAAACAAACCTTAGAATCAAGCTATCAGTATCAACAAATCATGGACATACTACAAAATTTACTAAATATATTAAGTAAAGAAACTCGGCAATTACAAAAGAAAAAGGTTGCAAGCCTCTTAGAAGAAATAGTAGCCAGTCTCAAGAAAATTGCACCAAGCGCAATAATAAGCGAAAATAAAGAAGCAATAACCTCTATGGTCGTACGTTTACGAGTCCATATAGTAGAAAACCTAATGGAAATACTTTCAAACACAGATTTTACACTTTTATTCAAAGAATCCGTGTAATTTTTTTCTATACTGATAGACGCTATAAGCAATATTTAAAAACACCATAGCAGTTACCACAAGTACTGCAGCAACAATCAACTCTAGAGCTTTAGAATAAGTAACAATAAGCACAGCCAGTATTAAAAACAAAACTGATAATAGTAAAAAATTTATTATTAATTTATTAAAAGTCTTGTTTACTTTCCCAACTACGGGAACTTTATTTATATTCATATAACAATTTATTAATCTAATCAGTATAGCATAAAAACATGTTGTTGCACATATTAAGACTTACTTGATATAATAAAGACCACCATTATTAACCCTTCAAAAATGGAAATCAAATTTTTCTACAAAAATCTGGACAAGAAAGAAGAACAGAGTTTTGCTGAGTACGTAGAACAAAAACTGCCAGCAATCAAAAATTTGCTAACAAAGTTTAGTAAGGATTCTTTGATTTTAAAAGCAAGTATTGAAAAGTTTGAAAAGCATGATGCTTTTTCTGTTGAGCTTTCTTTAACCCTAAGAAACAAAAATATCCATGCAAAAGAAGCTAGCCATCACATCACAAAGGCTGTTGATGACAGTAGGGATAGATTTGTAGCACAACTTAAAAAGACTATTGAGCTTATGCGTGAGCCTAGGGGACACAAGTCAATTCGTAATGAAGAGGTTCATGTTAAGGTTGATGAATTAGCATAATTCATACTCAAATTAGTCAATTACAAAAACAAAGCCATTAAAGCTTGCAGTTTTTGCAAACAAAGTGGAAAATACGCTCAAGAAAATAATAACAGATAGAAAATGTCATTAGAAATAGGAATAGTAGGCTTACCAAACGTAGGTAAATCCACAATATTTAACGCACTTACAAAAACAAAAGCAGCAGCATCAGCAAATTATCCATTTTGCACAATTGATCCAAATATTGGAATTGTTGAGGTTCCAGATGAGAGACTTGATAATTTGTCTAAAATTTCCGGCTCAGAAAAAGTACTTCCAGCTGTTATAAAATTTGTAGATATTGCAGGTCTTGTAAAAGGAGCTAGCGATGGGGAAGGTCTTGGTAATAAATTTTTATCCCACATCAGAGAATGTGATGCCATAGCTCATGTTATTAGAGTTTTTGACGATCCCAATATTATTCACGTGCATGGAAATATAGATCCAAAGTCAGATAGAGAAGTCATAGAGTCAGAATTGTTAATTGCAGATATTCAAACAGTAGAAAAAAGATATATAAAAGCTCAGTCAGAAGCAAAATCTGGACAAAAAGATAGAGCTGCATATAGAGATATAATCAAGAGGCTATTAGACGATCTAAATTCAGGTAAAATGGCTAACGAAATAGAGTTTACTGACGAAGAAAAACTACAAATAAAAGATCTACACTTAATTACAATCAAACCAAACTTATATATTATAAATCTACCAGAGTCCGAGATAAAAGATTTTGATTCTGAAAAATATTCAAAATTAATTGGCCTAGAAAATTCAAAACTAATCATCCCAGTTTGCGCAAAGGTTGAAGAAGACCTGCAAGGATTTTCAAACGAAGAAGCAAAAGAGTATTTAAGCGAATTAGGATTAGAAAAAACCGGATTAGATGCTTTAATAAAATCAGCATACGAAACTTTAGGATTGATTACATACCTAACTACAGGACCAAAAGAAAGTCGCGCATGGACTATCAAAAATGGATACACAGCCCCGCAAGCAGCAGGGACAATCCATACCGATTTTGAAAAAGGATTTATAAAAGCCGAGGTAATAAGTTACAAAGATTTTATATCCGCCGGTTCTGAACTAAAAGCAAAAGAACAAGGACTAATGAGACTTGAAGGTAAAGAGTACATAGTTAAGGATGGAGATGTTATGCACTTTAAATTTGCAAACTAACCAAATGTCTTTTTGATATTTTTATAGAGATGAAATAGATAAGCATATGTTGCTAAAATTCCCACATTAAGCACCCACCAGTTTACAGACTCCAGTTGCCTTACAACAAGTATTACGTTTATAACAGATGCTGAAAGTACCAGAAAGGAAGTAGTCCAAAGTAGTTTTTTATTTCTAATTAGTGGGAAATATTTTCTAAGTATATTTGTGATAAATAATACTGTCAGCAGTGGTAGGAAAATTTCTAAATACAGTAATAAATAAGCAAAAAATCTATTTGTTTTGTCAAAACCAATATCAATCATCATATGCAAAATATACGCATGTGAAAACCAAACCAAAGCCGAAAACAAAATTGCCGACCAAAGCATAATCAGATTACTCAACTTTACCCTAGTCACAGAAACAACACTCTCAACATTTCTGGCCTCATGGTATATCTGACTAATAAGTCTTGGATTATCAATATGTATTTTTATTTTAAAATATGCATATTTCATAAAAATCGGATGCCATCCCTTAAATAGACTCATATTTACAGCATGTCTATCTATTATATTAATAAGCTCCTGCGCCAATCCTCTCCTATCAAAAGCAACAATCTTTAAATATACGGCCGTTTTATTTTTATTTTTACCGCTCAAAAGCCTACTTAGCAATGATGCTGACTCAAACGAAGTATCAGCACCAGTTTTAAGACCTCTAATTATATTTATCATCCTAACATCACCTGAACCAATAGCTTCAAAAAGCTCATCCCAGTTTTTATATTCATGTCTATCAGATTTTTTTAATATGTTGTTGATTTTTTTAAAGCTAATATCCTTCCAAAATCCTAGCCCTGCAATTTCAATCTCTTTTTGCAAAATCTGACCACCAGTTTTTATTTTTTTAGCCTTAGAATCTTTCTTAAAGAAAATTTTAATTTTATTTTTAGCAAAATTAGTCTTAGCAAAGTTTAACCAATAAAGTTCTGGTAAAGCCTCTTGTGCCGTCAAAATACGAACAACATCATTTGATTTTAGAGTTGTTGTTAGTGGTTTTATTTCATTATTGACTCTCGCTTTTATAGCTTTATTACCAACACTTGAGCTAATTGCATATGCAAAATCAATAGCGCTAGAACCCTTAGGTAAATCAATCGTAGACCCCTTTGGAGTAAATAATACTATTCTATCTTCAAAAATATCTGATTTTAATTTTTCCATAAACTCATGCCCTTCAACACCTTCTTCAAGTTTTATAACTTTATTTACCCAAGTCGAACGACTATCAATATTTAGAGAATCTTTAGGTTTATTTCCATCACAAATATTTAAAAAGTTCACAGCAATACCATAATCAGCATTTAGATTCATTTCCTTAGTTTGAATATGAATTTCTGTCAGCAAACCCTTAACTCCAAAAACCACAGTGTGTAAACTCCTATAACCATTAATTTTTGGAGTTGCAATGTGATCCCTAAAGCGATCAGACTTAGGCACAAAACGACTATGCACAATACCAAGCGCTTTATAGCAATCCTCAACACTATCAACAACAACCTTAAATATTACTCTATCATCAATATATTCTATAGACTTTCCACCATCACATAGTCTTTTGTATATAGAGAATAAAGATTTTTTAGAAGTATAAACTTTAGGATCAATACCACGACTTTTTAACAAATCAACAAGAGACTCCTGAAAATCTTCAATAAATGGTTTTAATTTTTTATGCTTTTCCTCAGTTTGTGATAGGATTTTTTCATATTCAGTTGGAAATAGATATTTAAAACATAAATTTTCTAGCCTAATTTTTAGATAATGAATGCCAAGCAAGTTTGCAGCAGGTACAAATATTTCTAGAGTTTCACGTGCTGTACGAGCTTGCTTATCAGGTTTAGTGTTGTATAGAGTCCTCATATTGTGGAGACGGTCCGCTAGTTTTACTATAATTACACGCGGATCTTTTGCAGTATGTAAAAAAAGTTTTTTTAGAGTTTCAATTTTTGTGTCTGTCATCTGATGCTCATAATGAACAGCAGATAGTTTTGTAATACCATCAACTAAAAAAGCAACATCTTCTCCAAAAATTTCTTTTACTTCTTCAATAGTTCGCTCTGTATCTTCTGGTACATCATGAAGTAATGCAGTAATTAATAGATCTTGATCAGCCTTTAATTCAATCAAAACCTCAACAACCGACACTGGATGTACAAGGTATGGGGTCAATTTATCTTTTCTCAATTGACCTCTATGGGCCTCCTCCGCAAAATAAAAAGCCATCATAAAGGCTTTTTTATCAAAGTTAGGTAGATATGACTTTATAGTTTCACTAATTTTTTCAATATCAAAATATTTTTTATATTGATCCAAATTTTGATCCACTTTAGACATAGTTGACAAATTAAACTTACCATTAATTATCCTAGACAATAAGGCAAAAGTCAACATATTTGACAAAAACAAATATTATAAAATATAAAATCAAAAATATTGAAAAAAATCACAAAAAAACATATAATAAAGTGAAGAAATAAAACTATATATAATTGAACAACGAAAACAACAACAAAAACACAGATTTTTTATTGCACATCGGGCATCCCGATGAGGAGTTAAGTATTCCCAAAAAAAAGGAAACGCCAAAATCAAAAGTAAAAACAACAATGGAAAATTGGACAAGACAAATTGTTGCTAGTTTAACAATTTTAGTAATTTTATTTTTACTTATAAATTCCTCCGCATATTACAAAATATCAAAAAGTAAAATACAAGACTATCTAGGATTAAAGGAGCAAAGCCCACTACACACGCTTATAGACGATACACAGGACACAGTGCTACAAGATGATAAAATGATAGTTACAACAGTAGAAGAAAACATCCAATCCAACCAGATACCAAACATTGATTTAGAGGTTATGCCACTTAGTACAAGGATAGTTATCCCTCGCATAGAACAAAATGTACCAATCATAAGAGTTAGTGCCGAAAATTTAATCAACAGGGATTGGAAAGCCTTAGAAAATGACATGCAAGAAGCACTAAGGAGTGGGGTTGTACACTACCCAGGTACAAGTTTACCAGGTGATGGAGGTAATGTAGTTATTACAGGTCACAGCTCATATTTTCCATGGGATCCAGGTCGATTTAAGGACGTTTTTGCACTATTACATGATGTAGAAGTGGGTGATAAAGTATTAGTTTACTACAATCAAGAAAAATACATATACGAAGTAGACAATATTATGGAGGTAAAACCAACAAATATAGAAGTTCTAAAACAAACACCTTCAGAGCAACTAACACTAATAACCTGTACGCCAGTTGGTACAAACCTAAGGAGACTTATAGTTACAGCAAAGCCAATTATAGAAAATAAAAATGTTAGTACAAAAATAACACGCTAACATAAAATCCAAAATCTCAGTAAGGGCAAAAGATATAGATTACTCTAAAGTCCCTCAAGCTGTTTTAACAAATCTTCCTCCTGCGCAACTTCTGCATCATCAGCTTCTTTTTCTTCCGCTTTCAAGGTATCAAGACGCTTTTTAAGCTTAGCTTCATCCAGTATCGCAGAGTGCTTATCACTAATCCTAGAAATTTCACTATTATATTGCCCATCAATTTTAGAGAGCTGCTCTTTTTCCTTAACAAGGATACTTCTAAACTTAACAGTTTGCTCCTCAGACATAATAGGCATAATTTGCAACCAATACTCCCTCTCCTCAAGATCCATAGACTCAGTTTCGATAATCAACTTAACAAGATCCGGAAATTTTTCACGAATAAGTATCGGGATTATATAGAATTTTTCCGCATCCTTTATATATTGTTCAGAGGATTTATTTCTATCCATCAAAATATTTTTTGATGCGTACGAATTATCTGATTGTGTAGTTTGATTGTCGCTCATTTATTTTTAAATTTATTATTTAGCTGGAGCCACCTCATCATTAGCCGAAACAGCATCACCACCTTTAGATTCTTTCACCGGTGCCAGTTTATCAGAGCTGCTACTCGAAGTAGCAGTTTTTGTCCCTTCATCACCAGTCTTTTCAGTTTTAGTATTTTCATCAGCCGAAGCTTTTGCTCCCGCTGCAACATCTGTTTTTGCATCTTCAGAATCTTTGGATTCCGTCACCGGAGTTTTACCTTCAACAGATGCCACCACAGCTTCTGTTGGCGTCTCCACAATCTTTTCATAAGCCCCAATAAAATTTAATTTACTTTTAAATAGATCACTAATTTTATTTTGTGCAATAACTACTTTTACCTTTTGATCCTCAGGTCCCATAATATCTTTTCTAATGTCAGGTCCATAATAATGTAGGTTTCCATTTATATCTATGACACCAGTTAATTCTGGATTCATATTTATAATTCCAGCAGTTGCTTTGTTTTCACCTTTTACCGAAAATGTAATTACTGACTTAGCCGACATTTGAGCAGTAGGTAGTTTTGGAACTTCTTTATACACATTAACACCAACACCTTCAGCATTTTTACCTCCATGTATAATTTTTGCCATCAACGAAGTTTGATCTTCAATTTCAGTTTCTATACCAAACAGCAGTTTTGCCGCATAATTTGTAGAATCCAAATTGATATTATTGTTAGTTACCGGCATTTCAATTCCAGTATATATATCCTCCGCAAGTTTCAATGCATCCAATTCAGATGCATCCAATTCTTGCCCAATATAATCTTTTTCCTCTGTTCTCTCAGCCATTGTTGAAAGACCACTAAATAATGCTCCATATTTTGCAGCCAACATAAGTATCGCTGTAAAAGCTTTACTATCTGCAAATTGAGGAAATTTTTCACCAAGATCAACAACCATTTTAGTCATTTGATTATGTCCACCATTTTCCGCAACTATTGCTTCATTAGCATCTGTCATCACAGGCGCTTGCTCAGTAGCAACTTCATCAGCAGCAACTTCATCACTAGCAACTTCACCCGCAACTTCACCCGCAACCTCATTACCAACCCCAGCTCTTGCATCTTCAGCCTCAGCACTTACGGCTTCCGGATTTATTTTTTGTGTTTCAGGCCCTTTTAAAGCAGCTTCTTCTGCACCGCCTGGACTATTTCCCATTCCATCTGACATATAAAAAAATTACTAAATTATAAAAACATCACCACCTTCGCCCTCGATAGTTTCAATCGTATTTCTAAGCCTCTTTACAGCATTTTGTATTTGAAAAGAAGTCCCAAAACCCGCATCAAACAAATCTTTGATCTCACGAATGGCTGACAAAACATTTACTGCCTTTAAATCCAATTCACCTTGTTTTTTTTCATCAAGCTGATTGTAAAGATCTGTATTTAAAAGTGAAAAAGGTACATATAGCTCAATTTTACCTTGATCAATATACTTTAAAATCATCTCCAAATATTGCTGATCTTCAAGGCCAACCCCAGTAGGATCAGCCAAAGGTTTATTTAGCATATTTTGAGTTTGATTATCCTTGTGAACTGATAATTGTTGGTCTATCATGGTTTTGTAAATATTTTTTTATCAAGATATTATACCAAAAACACACATTTAAAGCAACATAATGGCAAACACAAAAGAAGCAAAAGACAGAATAGAAAAACTCAAGAAAAAATTAAAAGGATATAACTACAGCTATTTTGTGTTAGACGCACCAACTGTAGATGATGCTATTTATGATTCATTAAAAAATGAGCTCAAAGCAATAGAAAATCAGTTTCCAGAATTAATAACTTCAGATTCACCAACACAAAGGGTGGGTGACATTCCATCCGAAAAATTTAAAAAGATAAAACACATTACACCAAAAAAAAGTCTTGCAGACGTATTTACAACAAAAGAAATTTACGATTGGTATGAAAAAATTGGCAAGTTAGTTAGCGGTAAAATAGAGTTTGTTTGCGAACTAAAAATCGATGGACTCAACATTACAATTATCTACAAAAAAGGCAAATTTGTAAAAGCCATAACCCGTGGCGATGGTAAAGTTGGAGAGGATGTGACACATAGTGTTAAGACAATTGGCAGCATACCCCTTGAGCTCAACGAGGACATAGATTTAGAAGTTGCAGGAGAAGTTTACATGCCACAAAAAAGTTTTAATAATCTAAACAAACAACAAAAAGAAAACAACAAAACACCATTTGCTAACCCAAGAAATGCAGCAGCAGGGTCAGTTAGACAACTTGATCCAAAGATCGCAGCAAATAGAAATCTAGATATGTTTTTTTACCAAATGGGTAACCACTACAAGGATGAAATAAAAACACAAGAGGCACTTCTCAAAAAAATTCAAAGCCTAGGGCTTAAAATCTGCACTCAATACAAAAAATTTGAAAAACTAGAGGATGTGATAAAATTTTGTGAGCAGTGGCACGAAAAAAGAAATTTAATTCAATACGAAATCGACGGAATCGTAATAAAAGTCAACGACCTATCTCAGCAAAAAAAGATGGGATACACAGCAAAAAGCCCAAGATATGCAGTGGCATACAAATTTCCAGCCGAAAAAGTCACCAGCCGCATCATGGATATAACTTTGCAAGTTGGACGCACAGGAGCAGTAACACCAGTTGCAGAATTAATGCCAGTCCAAGTAGCAGGCACAGTAGTATCACGCGCCACACTACACAACGATGACGAAATAAAAAGAAAAGACATTCGCATAGGGGACACAGTGATAATCCAAAAGGCAGGTGACATAATCCCAGAAGTAGTAGAAGTTCTAAAAGATTTACGAAAAGGAAATGAAGAGCCATTTATCTTTCCAGATACATGTCCAATTTGCGGACACAATCTACACAGAGAAGACGGAGAGTCAGCATATCGATGCATCAACAGCACATGCCCTGCAATCATCCATGCATCACTAAGGCATTTTGTTTCTAGAAAAGGATTTAACATCGATGGGCTTGGCACAAAACTCATAAATCAATTAATAAATCAGAAAATAATTGATTCGCCTGCGTCAATCTTTAAGATCAAAGAGCAGCAGCTAATGGATCTAGAATTATTTCAAGAAAAACGCGCAAAAAACTTGGTTAAAAGCATAGAAAAATCCAAAGAGATAGAATTAAACAAGTTTTTATTTGCACTTGGTATCAGATATTTAGGCGAGCAAGTTTCATATGATTTATCAAAGTATTTGATAAACCACACTGATAACAAAACTACATTTTCAATCTTAGACATGATCAAAATCATTAAGTCACTATCATTCGAAGAAATTTCAGACCTAGATGGTATTGGTAAAATCATTGCACAAATGATATATGACTGGTTTAACGAGGAAAGCAATGTAGCTCTACTAAACGACCTACACGATCAAGGCATCACACTAAAAACAGAGCACCTCAAACAAACAGGCAATTTACAAGGCAAAACATTTGTACTCACAGGTTCTCTCACAACAATGACACGCTCACAGGCAAAAGACATTCTCAAAAGAAATGGAGCAAAAGTTTCATCATCAATCAGTAAAGAAACAGACTATTTACTAGCCGGTGATTTACCAGGATCAAAATACAAAAAAGCACAAGAGCTTGGAGTTTCCATTATAAGCGAAGAAGACCTAAAAAATATGATCTAGACAACAGTGCCACCAAATATATTTAGAGCATCATCAACATTTGCCTCTACATTTTTTATTGTATCTTTTTTGAGATCTTGTTTAATATCAGGTGGAATCTCTGGTGGGGGAGCATTTTGCACAACTGGCTCTTGCACAACAACTGTCTCCTTTTTTTCCAAAACTACAGAATCCAAAACCACTATCTCATTAAAAATAGTTTTCATAATTTTTTCCACACTATCCTTAGCCTGATCATTCATTATCAAATCTCTATGAAAATTAGAAAAAAACTTAAGTACTAATTTATTACCATCAAGAGTATGTGGCTGACCATTTTTAAGTGACCTTAATATTGATGGAGTTTTTATTTCTTGCATAACCTTAATCCAATCAGTTTTAATTTTTTCCAGGGACAAGTCTCCATTTTTTGCATCTTTAATTCCATGGCCTTTATAGCGAGAATCATCCTGTACTTCAACTTTTACCTTATCTTTAACTTCAGTTTCTTGCTTAATTTCAACTTTCACTTCTTTTTTAGTTTGAACTTTTTTCTCCTGCTTTTTTTCCGCTTTTACAACAATTTTTTTCTCAAAATTATCTACAGATATCTCCGCGTTTACACCCTTAACTGTCGATACAAATTTAACAACAGCAGCTTCCAATGGAAGAGATGGAATATTTAACGTAAAAAGCACCTGTGACTCTCTAAAAATTTCTATCATCTTTACTATCGCACTAGCTCCAGATAAATTACCAGCATTTACATATTCAATCATTTTACCTCTTAAAAAATTAACAAAATCATGAATAAACTGCTTAATATCAAGACCTTGCTCATGAAGTTTGGAAACAAAAATAAGTGACCCTTTAGCATCACCACTCACTAAACTAGTATAAAAATCATTTAAAAACCTACCACCACTCATTCCAAGTGCAATTTGCACATCTTTTTCACAAACATCACTATTTACAGATAGTTTTTCCATCAAACCAATAGCATCACGCATACCACCATTAACATGCACAGCAATCATATCAAGAGCCTGTTTATCAATGTTAATTTTTTCACTTTTTGCAATAAAAGAAAGTCTATCAACAATAGTTTCTATAGAAATTCTCTTAAAATCAAAACTCTGACATCTAGAAATTATAGTCTCAGGGATTTTATGAAGCTCTGTTGTTGCAAGCACAAAATATGCATGTGCTGGAGGTTCTTCAAGCGTTTTAAGTAGAGCATTAAATGCCTGGTTTGTAAGCATATGAACCTCATCAATAATATATACTTTATACTTTGATCTACTTGGAGCAAATCGGATTTTTTCTTTAAGATCACGTATCTCATCTATACCACGGTTTGAAGCAGCATCAATTTCAATAATATCAATAAGCCGACCATCAGAAATTTCATTACAAAAATCACAATCCAAACAGGGTTCATAATTGTCCTTAAGATTAATACAATTTAAAGCCTTTGCCAGTAGCCTGGCTGTTGAAGTTTTACCAGTACCTCTAGGTCCCGAAAATATATATGCATGTGCAACCTGTTCAGATTTAAGCGCATTAATTAGAGTTTTTTTAACAATATCCTGACCTACAAGATTTTCAAAATTATGAGGTCTATATTTGCGATAAAGAGATAGGTTTTCCATAAAATTTCATATTTTAGTTAGGAAAAAAATACTACATCGATACAAAAAAACAATCAACTACCTTTCACAAATTCCTTAAAGTTTTTTTCAAATATATCCCGCGAAAACTTTTTAGCATGTTCACAAATTTCATTAGCCACATAAAATTTTTCATTATAAAGCAATCGAGAAAGCCCATCTTCCATAGATTCAACCGTAGGCTCAAAAAAGAATTCCCCAGTCTTATTTTCAATAACCGTTTCAAGTGCCCCACCTCGTCCATATGCTAACACAGGCTTACCTGCAGACATTGCCTCCACAGGAGTAATACCAAAATCCTCTTCACCCGGAAAAATAAAAGCCCTACAGTTTTCAATATACTCAGTAACAGCTTCATCAGATTTAAATCCCAAAAATTCAATATTATCCCCAGCAATACTTTCAAGATAAGCCCTATGAGACCCATCACCAATAATTACAAGTTTTTTACCAATTTTATTAAACAATTCCACCGCCAAATCCACCTTTTTATAAGGACTAAGCGTAGAAACAATCAAAAAATAGTCTTCATTACCTTCAGTCAATTTAAATCTATCTACATCCACCGGCGGATACAAAACTTCACTATCCTGACCATAATATTTTTTAATCCTGTTTTTAACATTCTGCGAATTAGCCAAATAAAAATCAGGCCTATCACTAGAGATTTTATCCCAGCTTCGTAAATAACTTACAAGAGGTGTATACAAAAATTTTTTAAGACCATTAATATTATTTTCCTCCCGATACTCATTAACCCAATCCCAAGCATAGCGCATAGGGGAGTGACAATAACAAATATGTTTGGCCTCAACCTGAGTTATCACACCATGCGCAAAAGAGTTACTAGAGCTAATAACAAGGTCATAAGCATCCAAATTGAGCTCCTCAATTGCACTAGGCATCTTATATATCAAAAATCTATGAAATATTCTAATAAATTTAGGATATTTATGCAGAAATGAAGTTTTTACACGCTCTTTAGGAAAAACATGTCCAACTTTTTCTTCATCATAAAGCAGCGTAAAAATATCAGCATCAGGATACATATTAGCAAAAATCTTTAAAACCCTCTCCGCTCCACCAAGTTTTAATAGAAAGTCATGAACTAATGCAACCTTCATAGAATCAAAAATTATATCAAACAAAGTTTAACCCAAAAAAACTCAAAAAAACAGACGCAATTACATTCGAGCTAAAGAGCCATTACCGCGCCTGCACGCCCACAAAGCTAAAAGAGCGAAGGGTGGACAAAAAAAGACCCCAGTATCATAACAATACCAAGGCCCTTTTAACATAAGTTTTTACTTATTACTCAACAGTATCCTCAAGAACTTCATCCTCCATAACTTCGTCCTCTACAACCTCTTCTGTAACCTCATCCTCAAGAATCTCATCCTCAAGAATCTCATCCTCCATAACTTCATCCTCAAGAACTTCTAAATCCATATCTTCTTCTAGAACTTCATCCAAAACTAGCTCATCATCCATAAGATCAGAACTGTTCATAAGATTTTCTAGTAGTTTATCAAGACATTCTTTAGCTCCTGATTCGATAGCTGCATTTACTTCCTCATCAGCATCGTAAGTTAATGATAAAGCTTCTAATTCAGCCTCTGTAGAAACTGCTAATCCATAACTTTCATAAATATCGATCATTTGGTTTTCTAGGTCTGCAGTTGGATCAGTAAAATCCTCAACAGTAGATAATAGACAAGCAGCCTCGATAGATGCATCAATATAAGCTTGTTTTTCATTGAATGTTCCACAAGCTGCAAGAAGCAAAGATGAAGCAGTCAATATTACTAGTAATTTTTTCATAATTTTTTAGTTAGTGAAATTACGAGCGAATTTTACCGACTCATAATAAATTGTCAATCGAAGAAATAGATCTCGTATTTACAACATCATCCCTATCACACCATCCACGCCTAGCCATACCCACTCCAAATTTTAAAAAATCTAAATTAGCCGGCTTATGAGCATCAGTGTTAATAACAAGCTTTACTCCCATTTCACGCGCCAATAAAATATGTTTTTCAGCCAAATCAAGTCTTTGTGGATTTGAATTAATTTCAAGATATACTTTATTGTCTTTACAAGATTGAAAAATCTTTTTCATATCCATATCCATACCAGGCCTAGTGCCAATTTTTCTACCAGTCGGGTGAGCCAATATTCTAGTATATTTATTTTCAATTGCACTTATGAGCCTTTTTGTTCTCTGATCAGTACTTAGATCTTTATATGTATAGTGAGCACTAATAATAACGACATCCAAATCTTTTAAAATTGTATCTGCAAAATCCAGTCCACCATCTTTTAAAATATCGACCTCACAACCTTTAAAAATTTTAATTTTAGAATTATATTTTTTATTCAATTTATCAATTTCCTCCCACTGCTTCTTAATTTTATTATCATTAAGTCCAGCAACAAATGCCATCAAACTAGAGTGATCCGTAATGGCCATATATTCATAATTACGCTCAATACAAGCCTTTACCATTTCCTCAATAGACGTTTTACCATCACTATAATCACTATGCATATGCAAATCCCCACGAATATCCTCAATTTTAACTAAATCAGGAGCTTTTTTATGCTTTTGTGCATATTCAAATTCACCACTATCTCTACGTATTTCAGGAGGAATGTAGGGAAGTCCAACAGATTCAAAAATTTCTTCCTCAGTTTTGCCACCTATCTGCTTTTCACCCTTAAAAACTCCATATTCATTAATTTTTAAACCTTTTTTCTTTGCCAAATCACGAATGCGGATATTGTGCTGCTTACTACCTGTAAAATAATGCAAAGCCGCACCAAAACTAGCACTCGGCACAACCCTCAAATCAACTTGTATGCCACTAAAAAGTATCACAGAAGATTTTGTATCACCCTTTGCAATTACATTATAAACTTTTTTAAATTTAACAAAGTGATTCATTATATGCTCGTAATCACTCACTGATTTTGGGATAGTAATCAATATATCCACATCACCAATAGACTCTTTATTGCGCCTCAGACTACCAGCATATTGGATTTTTTTCACATCTTTCAGATCTTTCATATACTCAATGATTGCATTTGCTTCATCAAGTGCAAGATCAATAAGAAATCGCTTGTCAGAAAACATATTTTTTTCAGTCAGTGCCTGTAAAATATCAGCCTCACTTTTTGCCCCCATCCTATCAAGCTCCTGCAGCATATTTAGTTTAGCCGCTCTTTCTAGCTCTTTAAGAGTTTTAATACCAAGCTCATGATGAAATAGTTTTACTTTTTTAGGTCCCACCCCACGAAGCTTTAGCATCTCCAAAAGCCCCTTCGGGAAATCCTTAAGAAGCTTTTGATGAGCCTCACATTTACCAGTAGTTATCAATTCCACAATTTTTTCGCTCAAGGCCTTACCTATACCATTGATGTTTTCAAGTTCCTTTGGATCCTCACCATACATATCAGTTAGATCTAGTCCAAGACCTTCAACAACCTGAGCACCACGGCGGTACGCATTTATCCTAAAACTAGACTCACCATTTATATCCAAAATATTTGCAATTTCATAAAAAATCTCAGCAATTTGTTTATTTTCCATATTACAAAGAGGTTAATATTTTTTTAGTCTTTTTAGCGGCAGAAAGCCAAGAGAATTTTTTTAACTGCTTATTACCTCTATTTACCAAATCTTTTGCATAGTTTTCATCTACATAAACCTTTTTAAGCGCAGTAGCTATATCATCAATATTGTCTGGAGAAATATATTCCACAGCCTCACCAGCAACCTCAGGAAGCGAGCTTACATTAGAACAAATAACAGGAGTCTCATAAGAAAAAGCCTCAAGTATAGGAAGCCCAAACCCCTCATATGACGAAGGAAAAATAAAAGCCACAGATTTTTTCATTAAAGCTGCTTTTTCCTTTTCGGTCAGATATCCTGGCATAACAACATTTTTACCAAGCCCAAGTTTATTTACAGTTTTCAAAATTTCTTTAAAACCAAAACCTCTCTTACCTCCCAAAACAAGCCTTGCTTCAGAAAAATCATCCAAAAATAATTTAAATGCCTTAATCAAATTAACAATATTTTTTTTAGATTCAAGTCGTCCAATATAAAAGAAATATTTACTTTTCTCATCAATTTTAAAATGCTTAAACACCTGTGCCTTATTCATTACTTCTACAAGCTCCTTATCTGTAAATATCTCCTTCTTGTATCCATGCAAAACCACATCAATTTTATCAGGATCACAGCCATATTCACTCACAATATCATCCTTTGTAGCCTGACTTGGCACAACAAGTTTAGTCGAATGCTTAATAGCAAATTTGCAACTCCAATTTAGATAAAGATATTGTTTCCAGCTATAAAATTTAGGAAATTTTTTAAATGCAATATCATGTATCATTATCATAGATTTTTTTGGAACAATCAGCGGAAATGTATGAGAAGGCACAAAAAGCGCATCCGGAGGATTGATCCTCATCTCTTTTGAAAGCGCAAATAGAGTCCAAAACCGCTTGGCTTCTATAATACGAAATTTAACGCGGGCTTTATTTTTTTTAATAAGCTCATCAATTTCTTGAGGAAAATTAAGCTTCTTTTTAGAATAAAGCACAACAGTATCCTCTGAATACTTAATTATCTCTACCAGTAAAGAATTAATAATATAATAGCTATACCACTCAACCCCTGTAGCCTGTTTATCCCCATATCTCGAAGCATCAATTCCAATATTCATAAAGTTTTTTTTCAATTGTTTTATCTACATCTTAGCAAAAGAGCTTACCTCGCGAAATGACAAAACAAAAAATCTTATTAACTCCATATTTTTTGAGCACACGACTACAATCATTGAGAGTACTACAGGTAGTAGCAACATCATCAATAAGTATCACATTTTGGCCCTTTAACTTATCAACAAATCTTTTTTTTACATATACAGAATCTTGATTGTTTTCAGCTCTTTCTTCCTTAGAAAGCTCACTCTGCTTACGATGCCCAGATTCCCAAACCAGACAATCAAGTAACTCAAAATCACAATCAATTTTAGTAGCTTTAGACCGCTCAATATGTTTAACACAACAAACAGCACCACCTACAAATTTACAAGCAACGGTGTCAGATTTAAAACTCACCTCAGAGTCAGTGCTAAATCCAAAACCCAACCCAGCACCGGTGCCAGATTTTTTACAATTCACGACAGATAGCATTCTTTTTTGCAAAAACCTAGATAATACAAGACTCTGATTAAAGCCTCTTTTTCTAAAACTTTTCTTAGTAATCGGTATAGGTATGACCTTAGCGCGCTTAAGGTCAAATATTTGATTCGAATAAAAACGAAACTGATTTAGTAGCATGCCACCAAGTATTTCTCCAATCTCTATATATAATTTGTACTTAAATCCCTTTATCAAATCTCTTATTAAACTCCCTCTCCTATATTCTGTGCAGACAATTAAGTTATTAAAATAAAAATTTTTCTGGCATTTTGTTGAACAAAAATCTCCCAAAAATCTATTTTGTCTGCAACTTGGACATTGCTGGTTTCTCAAAATATTAATTTTTCCTATGCACGATTTGCAGATATGTCTCCCATCCACCTGGCAGCCCACACATTTAATTGGAAAAAATAAATCAAGTAAAATTCTAATCAGTCCCATAAATCAATGATCAAATACAACAACAACTTAGCCTATATATATTAAGGAATTCTAAAAAATTCTTAAATTATTTATAAATTCCAGCACCGGTGCCAGATAAAACCAAATCCACTACAAATTATATATTTTCGCACTCATTCATAGAACAAAAAAATTATACAAAACTTTAATCCGGTTTGAACTCAATTTAGCTCATCTTTAAAAAACATCAAAAAGATGCTAAAATAAGTAGAACCTACAAATTCATATGAAAAAACAAAAGACAGACAACGACAGAGAAAGCATTAATTTTAAAGAGTTAATACAAATGCTAAAGCTGTTTTTACCAAAATATACAGTAGCAATAGCACGTATTAAAAAATTCACAGATTTTGATGTAAAAAAAATTAATAAACTTACAGGCAAAGACGTAAAAGGCATAATCTTAGACGTAGATGGCACAATAGCTCCAGACAGACACAAAATCCTAACCCAAAACATAAAACACATCAAAAAGCTTCAAAAAGAAGGGCTAAAAATAGTAATATTTTCAAATATGAATTATTCAAATCGATACGAAGATCTTGATAATTCTATCCCTGTACTCACACACATACCCGCAAAACCTGACCCCAAAGGATTTTTGATGGCTCTAGATATCATAGATCTCAATAAAAAAAACGTTTTGATGGTAGGCGACAACTACATCACAGACGGGGGATCAATCCAAGTTGGTATAGATTACTTAAATGTATTACCAGTACCTCATGCAGTTGAACCATTATCACAAAGGCTTAGATACTTTATGCCACGCAATTTAAGGTCATTTTACAATCTAGTAGCAAGATTTCACGATCTTTTTAGAAGAAAAAAAACTCCAGAGCTAAAATAATGATCCCTGACTAGGCTCAGTGGGATTAAACATTCCTCTGTCTGCCAAACCTTGCAAGCATCTAACTGTAGCTTCAACGTCCCCCATAGCCTCATGCGCTTTTTCCATACTTTCTCCAAAAAGAAAATGATGAAGTTCTTTAAGTCTAGGAGACTTAAGTTTACCAAATTTACCTGGTAAATTACACATTTCCCTACTTTCAAGCATTGTGTCAAAAGTTTGATCCGGCAAAAAGTTTTTGTCACGTCCAAGTCTTTCAAGCTCAATCTCTATAAGCCTTTTATCAAAAGCAATATTATGAGCTACAGCAACATCAGCCTGCCTAAAATATTCCAGCAGTTCATCCGCAACAGCAGCAAAATTTGGTTTACCTACAAGCATATCATCATTAATACCATGCACACCAGCACTATCAATTGGCATCTTAATAGGGATATTAATCAATAAGTCCCTACGCGAGATCTCAATAAGTTTTTTTTGGATAGAATCATAATCCAGCATAATCGAAGCAAACTCACAAATATATGGTTGTTGGTCAAGTGATAAATTAGGTGACGGCAATCCACTTGTCTCAGTGTCAAATACAATAATTTTCATGTCTCAAACTTAAGTAATTTTTAATGCCGTGCTATAATACAATAAATATCATATAAGCACAAAAATATGTTTAAAAAAATCACAAATCTACTCATTTTATCTCTGTTTATATCAACATTTTTTGTTGTTCACTTAGCAAGTGCTGAGGACTGCATGCACGATCCAATATATGATAGAAATTGGACTGCAGAAGTAACTACTGGAGTACGAGTAAGATCTATACCATGTATGGAAACTTCTGAAGTATTTACAACAATTCCTGTGGGAGACATTGTCCAAGTTATTGCAGAAACAGACGGATACTATCAGATAAAAACAGCAAATGGCACAGAAGGATGGGTAGGTCAGTGGCTAATTGGACCAACTGACAAGAGTTTTGTAGAAGAATCTCAAAATACTGTTGTCGATCAAGTTACAACAAACACAACTACGGAACTCCTACCAGACATAAGAGGACATAAAAACGAAGGAGCAATCTGGTCTCTTTACTATGCTGGCGTAATTAACGGTCATCAGGACGGATATTTTAGACCCGATGGCACATTAAACCGCGCCGAAATGCTCAAGATTGTGCTTGAAGCAAAAATTCAAAATTTTGAGCAAAACAGAGAAAGATACAACAACAAATGTTTTGATGATATAGAGGCAGAGCAGTGGTACACACACTATGTTTGCTACTCAAAGGAAAACCACATTATAAACGGATACGGAGATGGCACATTTCGACCAGAGGCACCGGTATCTAGAGCAGAAGCCATCAAAATAATCCTAGAAACATTTGACTACGAAATCCCAGAGCAATCACTAGTTGGATCATTTACAGACATAGAACCAACACAATGGTTTGCAGGATATTTAGCAATAGCCAGTCAAAACGGTCTATTAGAAGAAAACGCAGGAGAATTCCAACCAAACATGGCAATGTTACGTGGAGCAGTAAGTCATGTGGTAAATCAAACAATGAAGTTACAGTAGCATTTTATAAATAAGTGCAAGGTACAAAACAAATTCAAATATAAAAAATATAGATGGAGAAGCAAATAGGATAATTACTAGAGAAGATTTTTATATATACTTAGTGTATAATGCCCAAAAATTAATAATCACCAAGACAATGAAAAAAAATACAATTTTAATGCTTTCAGTATTAATGATTTCTACAATTACAATATCTGCATGTGAATTTAATTTTTCAATCAACAGCGATAAGAATCTAACAACTCAAACTCAAGAGGAGGTAGAAAACATAGAAAACATAGAAAACATAGAAAACATAGAAAACATAGAAAACATAGAAAACATAGAGCAAGATATTCAAATAGATGAGATTTATACAGAAGATTTTCAAACAGAAGAATTTAAAGATCTAGCATTTGAGGATTATTATTTTTGTGAAAACAACAGACACAAGCTTAGATACGCAGAATATAACGAAACAGTTCATGGTCGATTTTTAATAACTGGTCAGATTATTGCAGTGGAGGACTATGTACCATTTGTCGAAGATGAAACAACAACATATATTCGTATGAAAGTAAGTGAAACAAATTCAGAAATTGCAGACGAATATTTTCGAAAACTGACAGCAATGGGTAATTCAATTAACAAAGTAGTGGACGGTGATATAATCTTTAATATTGGAGTAATACAAAATAATCAGCTCATAAGCACAGCAGAAATATCAGAACAACTCAAAACAGAGATTATCAAAGCAGCTGACTCTGGAGAACACTTAACACTAGACATCACAATACCATTTTTCCCAGGAAGAGGCGCACCAGCAGAGTTTTCATTTGCATGTGAGATTAGCTAAACCAGTTACTCTTGCTATCAAAAACTGTACAGTTTTTCTGTTTTTCATCGAATCTTTCAAAACCAAGTTTGATTAGTCGATCAACAAGATCCTTATAATTTATGCCATAATATTCAACCATTTTAGGATACATACTTATTGATGTAAAGCCTGGCATTGTGTTTATTTCATTTATATAAATTTGCCCATCATCACGATTTAAAAAAAAGTCAACACGCGCTAATCCACTGCAATCTAACGCTTGAAAAGCTTGAATAGAAAGATCTTTAATCTCATCAATCACATCAATATCTAGCTCAGCAGGTATTTGAGTTCTAGATTTTCCATCTAGATATTTATCATTAAAATCATAAAATTCACTACCCAAAATAACCTCACCAACAGCAGTTGCAATTGGATTTTGATTACCCAAAATAGCGCACTCAAGCTCACGTGCATTTATAGCTTTTTCAACTAAAATTTTGCTATCAAATTTTGCAGCCAACTCAATTGCAGACTTTAATTCATCCAAAATTTTTACCTTGGAAACCCCAACAGAACTACCCATATTTACAGGCTTAACAAAACAAGGAAAACCCAGGTTTTTTTCAATATTTTTAATAATTATATCCTTATCAAGCTCCCACTGCACGCGAGTAAAATCTATAGAATCAACAACATTAAGCCCTTTATTTTGCCAAATAGCCTTAGCTTGGATTTTATCCATAGCAGTCGAAGAAGCCAAAACTCCAGAGCCAACATATGGGACTGCAAGCATCTCAAAAAGGCCTTGTATGGTGCCGTCTTCACCAAATGGTCCATGTAAAACAGGGAAAAACACATCAACCTTTATATGCTCATCATTAGAAATTTTTAAAACACCTCGCTCACGATCAGTACTAAAACTAAGCTTACTTAACTTTTTATAATTTCCTTGTTTAAAACTACTAAGACAATCTTTACCAACAAAAAAATTTCCATCTCTGCTAATACCAACTTCTACAACTTCGTATTTATCCAAATCAATAGCAGTAATTACAGAGCTAGCTGATACCAGAGAAACCTCATGTTCACCACTTTTACCACCAAAAACAACAGCAACTTTTATTTTTTGATCAAGCATATATACTAATTATAAAAAATCCCTAAACTCATCCGGCTCGAAGATTTCTCTAATTATTTCAAGATTTCCATCAATAAACTCTTTAAGCTTAACGGCCTCTTTAGCTCGCCGGATTTCCAAATTTTCAATCTTATTTTCAAGCTTAATAATATCTTTTTCATAAGCATCAATATGCCTAATAGAAGACTTTATACGAGGCTCTTTAACTATGCCTGTTATATCCGACAAATCCCGCCTATATATGCTACAACCATACAAATAATCTTCAGCAGTATTTGCCACCTTACCCGCATCTACCTTGCGTATACGAGCAGCCAAAGATTTATGAATTCGCACCATAGGATTCAAGTTAAGTTCCTAAAACATATTACACTAAATCATTTATTTCTTCAAAAATTTTCTGTCTAAAAAATAAGCAAGCAAAATACCCGTAATACTAAGGACTAAATCAGCCCAACTCGCCGTACGATTTGGAGAATAATACTGTAAATATTCCTCAACAACAGTAAAAACAATAAAAGCACTTAATCCCAGCGGCAAACCCCACTTAGTCTTGCGATTAGTCGCACGATGTATCACAAAGCCAAAAAGTCCATACAGCGTCAGGTGTCCAATCTTGTCATAATAAGGAATATACACAATAAAACCAGGTATCATACGAAAATAAGCCAAAAAAAGTATTGTAAACATTGAAATAATGGAAAGTATGAGAAGTACGAGCCATTTTTTATTTAACATTAAAAAGTTTAAAAAGTTACACATATATAAAATATCAATTTATCGCACTAAATCAAATAAAAACATGAATTAAAATAAGTAAACAAATGTTTTAGTAAAACATTATTAGTCTTAGACAAACTGCTTCATTTCATGGTATAATAATAAGATTAAAATAAAAATAAATATTTTTCCTATGAAAACCAATCTAATCACAAGAATCTTAAAAAGATTCTCAGGGCTAATTGTATTAGCTTTTTTATTTACCATCTCAGTATCATCAACCGTAAATGCAGCGGCTTTTTACTTTGATCAATCCAATACAAATTGTGATCTTATTAGTACAGAATATTTATGGATGGACAATGATTGTTGGGACGACGCAACAGGTGCAAAGTGGGGATCAACTCCCGGCTCAAGTGACGATGTGTTTTTTGATTCAAGCTCAGGATCAGGAAATGTAGGAATATACCAAGATGTTTCAATACTATATCTTAAATTAGATGCTGGATACTCAGGAGTTATTACTGGCCACACAGATCCAGTAATAGATTTTAATGTATCTGGATCAGTAGATCTCCTTGATGGTATTTTTAATTTTGGAGGAATGACTGTGGATATTAATGGAGATTTATTTCTTGGAGCAGCAGGTGCTACTACATTTAGTAGTAATAACACATATTTAGCTGGAGATTTTACAGTTGTTGGTTTGTCAACATTTGTAAATGGAGGAGGAACAGTTATTTTTGATGGAAATTCTAATGCAACTTTTTATGACTTTGACGGAGATAGTTATTTATACAATATTAAAATTGATAAAGGAACAGGTAGTTTATCAGGATCAAATTGGGATGCCGACGCAGCAGCTAATGTAAAAGGTAATTTTACAATGACTTCTGGAACATATTCTGTAGATGCATCTTTAGCAATAGTAGGAACATATACACAAACAGGCGGTACTTTTTCACAAATAACCTCAACCGGTGGAACATACGCAGTGAGTGTTGGAGGTACATATTCACAATCTGCAGGTACGTTTACAGCTCCATCAGGTGGTGACATGACAGTTGGAAGTACACTTAATTTATCAGGTGGAACATTTAACGGAAGCAAAAAAATACTAAATATAGCTGGTGCCTTACAAGTAAATTCCACTGGTATTTTTGTAGGAAATTCAGGAAATATTGACGTTGCTGGTAGTTGGACATTATCAAATGTTGCAAATTTTACAGCAAATACAGGGGTTTTATATGTTGGTGGAAACATAAGTATGGGAGCCAGCGTAATTTTTGATAGTAACAATGGATATGTTCGCATGGATTCACCAGCAGCAGCTCAAGTAATTACAAAATACAATTCTGGTTCATTCAATATTTTGGAAATTAGTATGGCCAATGCTTCTGCCGCAGTAACTGTTACAGGAAACATTGCGGTATCAGGCGAGTTAATTTTAAATGACGGTTCCATAGCAGGTGCAGGTCAATTTGACGTTAGTGGTGATTTTTATAACTATAGTACATTTTCTGGTGGTTCTACATTGGTAAATATTACAGGTACTACAGCAGCAACTGCTTTATTAAAAGGAACAGTGCCAAAGCTAAAAATAGACAACCCAAATATGGTTATGAGTCTTGCAGGAACAACTACATTTTCAAACACTTTAGAAATTGCACAAGGAGGATTAAAATCATATGTAATTGATAATACCAATTTACCAGTTGCCATTGGAGGACCGGTTGCAAGTGCAAATGTTATTTTTCAAGGAGTTGTTACACTTACAGGAGGTGGAATTTTAGATAATTCATCAGGTGAAGCAGATCCAATAAATGGAAATACAACATTCTCAAGCACACTTACACTTAATGGAGGTAACTATATAGCTGATGAGGCTTCCACTAGTACAACTGTGACTTTTCAAAATACAGTAACTTTAGATTCTGGTAGCTTGGATGCAGGTTCTGGATCTTTAATATTTAATGGAATTTTAGTACAAGGAGGTGGGACATTTAGAGCAGAAACAGCAGCTCAAGTACGCCACAATGTAGCAGTATATTTAAATGGGGGTAGATATCTTGGAAATACTACAAATAACATTAGGTTCGATGATATATTGGCTCTTAACGGCGGATCATTTGAAGGTGATAGTTCAACAATCACTTCAAACAGTACAGCAGCAAATGCCTTAGATATTAACTCTGGTACATTTATCGCCACAAGTGGCACAATGACAATGTCAGGTGGTATTGACTTTGAAACAGGAGCCACTTTCACACATAACAGTGGAACATTTGAGTTTGTGGGTGCAAGTAAAACTCTAAATATGAGCTCAACAGCTCAAGTATTTAATAATTTCATAATAAACAAGGACACAGCTAGTTATATAGAAATAGGTAACGAAAATACAAATGGTATTACAGTAGCAGGTACTCTTACACTACAAAACGGACAACTATGGTCATATCAATCAGCTAGACCATTAAACGTAATAGGTGGTCTTGATTGGCAAACTACTTTTGACGGTACAACTACAGACAACAGCACTGGATATTTGTATCTACAGCCATCAGTGGATGTTACAATACCTGATGGTGTTGACATGCTTAAGCTGACATTTGATTCAGCAGGTAAAACATTACACACTTCTGGTACTACAGCGCTATCATTTAATACAGGTTATAAAACACTTACAATATTAGACGGAAATTTTGACAATAGCACCGCAAATTTAGATCTAACTTTTGCATCAGGTGCAAACATATATATGAATGGTACAGGTACATTTGATTTAGGTACGGGTAGTCTTTCAGCACCTGACTCACTTATGACAGTAGCTGGAGGTACGTTTGATGCAACAGGCGCAACAGCTATCTATCTTAAGCAATTTGATCAATATGGAGGTATATACAATGGAGGTGCAGGACCATTAAGTATAGGTACAAATAGTATGTACATAAGTGCAGGTACACACAATGCCGGATCAGGAGCAATTACAATAGCTGGAAATCTTATCACACATTACTATGGAACAAGAGATGCTATAGTAGATTTTTCAGCAGCATCAAGTATAGAAATTACAGGTGTGATCACAATGGGATATGTATCACTTAGCTCAGGGCAATTTATTGCATCAGCAAATACTACAACAATACATGGATATGCTTCAAAAATAGAGTCAGCAGACGTAACATTTACACATTCAAACGGTACTTTTGTATTTGATAGAGTGGGTGGAGAAATCAGAATAGATGGTGATGATGAAATTCCATTTTACAATCTTACATTTTCCCCATCTGACGGAGAAAGAATTTCTGTTAATGCTAACATGATTGCAGAGGGAACATTAACAATTAATGATGGTTCATGTTATAACAAAATATTGAGATCACGTGGTCCATTTTCATACAACACAAATGCAGATGGAGGAACATGTACAATTGAGTTTTCAAGCCCAGATACACACGTTCACACTATTACAGCAGCGGCTGCAAACGGTACACCAAGTGATAGGTTAGAGTTTGGTCAACCTTTCCCAAAACTAATATTAAATTCAGCAACAACTACAATAAATCTTGAAGACTCTCCAGGAGAAACTGCATATATATACAATTATCTTAGTTATGCAGGTACATTTAATCAAAACAGCGCAAATATAGATACTTTCCATTCTGGCGCTGGTGATTTTATAGTTGCAGGAGGAAATTTTAATACAGGCGCAGGTCCACATGATGGTGACCTATATATATATGACCAAATGCGGGTAGAGTCAGGAATATTTAATGCACCAACAGGAGACGTAACAGCACGAAACGAGTTTAGGATTAATTATTATGGAAACAAAAATGGTGTTGCTAACTTTTCAGGAGCAAACAGTTTGACCACAGGTGGTACATACTTTTATGTAGGAAATAGCTCAGGAAGTACAGGTAGCCTTACATTACCAGCTACAACAACTACCATAAACAATTCAAGTGTTACAGTTTATGCAGACAACACTGATCCATTAAAAACAGATTTATACCATTCAAACGGTAAAGTAATATTTAATGGAATTGCTAAGAGTGTAGTAGGTTCTCCAAAATTATATCTATACGATATGGAGATAAATCTAAATGATGGAGCAGGTTTTGTTCATCAAAATGATTTTGACATTGCAGGAGATTTAACATTTACAGATGGTGAATGTAAAAATGGAAATATTTGGACAGTACATGGTAATTTAGATTATGCAGCTACAGCTGACGGAAGCGGTTGTGTTTTGGATCTTGTAAATCCAACACCAAATACAGTTATTAATACAGCTGGAGTAAACTTTCCTGAAATTAGAGTTCATTCATCAGAGATTACTTTTAACTTAACAACAACTGAGACAGCACATTTTAATAGACTTAGAGTATATGCTGGTACATTCAATCAAAATGATGCAAGTATAGATCTAACAACACCTGGATATAGGGATATGTACATGTATGGAGGATTGTTTAATGATCCAGCAGCAGGGCCACACACAGGAGCAATATCTATTAATAGTATTTACACCCAATCAGGCGGAACATTTAACGGTCCAACTGGTAACGTAGTTTTAGAGTCTAATCTACAAGTAGACGGAGGTACATTCAATGCCGGATCAGGCACTTATGATATCAAAGGTACATTAGATTTTAATGGTGGTACAGTAGACCTTTCTGCAGCGTTAATACGAAACATTAGCGCTAATCTTGATGCACAAGGAGGAGCTGGTTCTTTATTTACATTAGGAACAGGTACAACAACAGTAGCAGGTAGAGTATACGGAGATGTAGCAGGTACATATGGAGACGCTGGAACTATTGAAATGGTGGGCTCAGGAAATCAGTTTGCATCAGGATATTTTCCATACGACAACCTAACAATAAATAAAACAAATACAACAGATAAAATTAACTTTGATGTAACAAATATAACACTTACTGGTAGTTTAGTACTAAAAAAAGGACTATTTGATGTAAACAGTAAAAATCTCACAGTAGGAGGAGATTTTACAGTATGTCCATCTGCCTTCGGAGATACAGAATGTCAAAACGCAATAGTAGGAGACGCAGAATTTATACCGGAAACAAGAACAGTAACATTCAACGGTACAAACCAAACAATCTACGGATCAAACGATCACACATTCTACAATTTTACAAAAATAGTTACTACAGCAGATACACTTACATTTGAAGCAGGAGAACACCAAATAATGCAAGGAACAACAACACTTAAAGGTGCAGACGGAGAGCTACTAACCCTTGCCTCAACAAGCACAGGATCAGATTGGTATTTTGACCCACAAGGGGCAAGAGATTTTGACTTCCTAGATGTTCAAGATAGTTACAATCACGATCACGCAGGAGATGGATTAGTAATAATCGATACAACAGGCTTAAATATTACAAACAGCGGAAACAATACAAACTGGCTATTCCCAGGACCACCTGTAGTTTCTAATTTAGGTCCATTTATCGTGACTAATGGATCTACAACACAAAACACAACACCAACATTTACATTTGATATTGATGATCCAGTTGATTTGACTGTGGATTACCAAATACAGATTGATGATAGCTCAGATTTTTCATCACCTGTTGTAGATTATACATCAGCTTTAGCATCTGAAGGATCTAGAACATTTACAGTAGGACAAGCTGAAGGCACAGGTACATATGCAGTAGGATCAAGTCCACAAACATTAACTGATGGAAACTATTATTGGAGAGTTAGATCTACAAACTCACAATCTGACATAGGTGAATATGCAGAGGCCAATGGAGGAGAAATAGCATTTATTGTTGATACAGTAGGACCTGATGCCGTAGTACAAGTAAGTCCAAATGGAAATACAGGAGATAGTACTCCAGTTTATCTATGGAGACGCATAACAGATGATGGTGGAGGATATGTAATTACGGTAAAAAATAGTGGAGATGTTGAGCAATACCAGATTACAGGTATCAACTCAGGCACAAGCTTTACAGAAGCTGTAGCATTACTATCACCAGGAGACTATAGCTGGGAAATCTACGCAATAGATGCGGCAGGAAACCCAGGTGCAGTATCAAGCATGGACTTTACACTTATCAATATGATCCCAGAGTACGACGCATATATGTACATCACAGTACTATTAGCAGGTATGGGACTTATATATTGGAAGAGGAGAGAAACAATTGAGATGGAATAAAACAGTATAAAAAAAATGTCATAGAAGTTGAAAACTACGGCATCTTTTTTAATTCTTGAATCAAATATAATAAAAGAGTAAAATAAAGTTCGAAAATTTAAAAAAATCAAAACCATGGATACAGACAATCAACCAATAGGACAAGGAATGCAAGATACAGGAGCACAAGGTAGCGGAGCTCCAGTACCACCAACACCACCAGCAGAAAAAGAAGAAGACAAGACTCCAGCAAATTTTCAACTTGGGACACTATTTGTAGATCCTATTAAAATCCCTATTCCAGAAAGCGAACTAAACTACGATCCAAATTATTTTATAAAACTACTTGCAGGCTCAATCTCTCTCTCAAGAGAAGAAAAAAAACGAATAGTAGAGTCAATTCCAAAACTAAAACAGTCACAAATTGACGAACTAATACGTATTTTTGAAGAGGAAAAACAAAAGTTTTCAATGCTTTCAAAAAAACACGTTCCACAACTCGAAAAATTGGCAAAACAACACTACAACGATTGGATAGATTTAGAATCAGGATACGTCCAAGAAGCAAAAGCAGTAGAAGAAGAATCAGAAGCTGACGCAATCCGAAGGAGCTTAGGATTATAATTAGTCTCATAATCGTTTGATCGACAGCACAGTGTCTTTTTTACAATATCCATAAAATAATGATATAGCAAAAACCTTGATAAAATCAGCAATTTATAATAAATTTAACAGGAAACTCAATCCTAATTTAAAAACCATGAAAAAAACTCTATTTATAAGCTTATTAGCTTCTATTCTATTATTTTCTGCATGCTCATTTGGAAACGATGATACTAAGGAGATGTCAGTAGAAGTTGGTGGAGATACTAATGTACAGGAGTTAACTGATAATAATTCAACAGTAGAAATAGTAGATGAAACTAAAACTGATATAGTTGAAGAAATAATTTACCCAGCAGTAGAAAACATAGAGGAATACGAAAAAATAGTAGAAAATTTAGAAGTTTTATCACTAGATGTATGTAAAGAATTTAAAGAAAACAAAAAACTAGACTGCGAAAAAGTTGTAAAAGCAAAAGCTACAATTAACGATGCAATTTCATTCAAAAACACAGCATTCTGTGACATGATACAAATCGATCCATTTAGATCTGACTGTTTTAGTCAATTAGCTGATATGGGTATTTTACCACCAGTAGTTGAGGAGTTAGTTGAAGAGGAATTAATTGAAGAGGAAATGGTTGAAGTGGTGGAAGTGACTGAGCCTGCAGAGTAATTTTATAACTAAAAAATAATCCTTAATCTAAAATATGAAAAAAATAACATTCATCACAATTATTATGATCCTTTCACTTGCAGCAATGACTGCTTGTACAGGAGACAATACAGATACTATTAATACAGATACTATTAATACAGATACTATTAATACAGATACAAACAATCAAAATACAACAGTAGACACTTTAGATAATGCAGACACTGTAAATGATATGGATACTGAGACAATAGATGCTGATGCAATTCTAGACAGCAACCTATACAACGATGCAGTAAGCACAAAAGATCTTAAAAAATGTGCAGACATCAAAGACAGCACTCGTTCAGCAGAGTGCAAAGATGTAGTAGAAAGTCTAGTTTTAATGGCAGAAGCTACAGTATCATTAGAAGAGGGCATTTGTGAGCAAATCAAACTTGAGCGATATGCAACTGCTTGCAAAGATGATGTAAATAAAATAATTAAGAGAGAAGAAGAAAACAGAATTCAAGAGGATGAAGTTAAAAACATGCAGACAACATCACAAGACGCCATAGACAACAATGATATTGAATTATGTGATACTCTAGAAAATCAAGCTATGTACTCTTGTAGATCAAATGTATTGACTAATGAGGCAATAGAAAAAAATGATCCAACTATATGCGACAAAATAGGGGACAAAGATTTTACAGTAGAATGTAAAAACTCAATTGGTTTATAAATACTAGTTTAAACACAATGCTTCAGCTCTAAAAGATGGCGATCCAGCAGAACTAGAAATACCATAAGAATAACAAGTGTTTCCACTAATATAATTTTGGAAAACACGAATATTTGTGAACGGCGCATAAAAGTTACAACCAATAATTGTACCAGTTGTACAAGTTGCAGCTGACGATTTATAAACAGTAGTTGTTGGATAAACCGTAGGTCCGTTTACCTTAATAGTGCTAAGGGCACCATTTATACTTAAACTACCACCAACAATCATATCTCCACCTACATCTACGTCATAATTTAAAGAAGTATCACCATAAACCTCCAAATATCCAGGCGTAACAACATCTCCAATAGACACAGTTTTTAAATATGCATCTCCTTTTACAGCAAGATCTTTAGGACTAGTTGCTGTACCAATATATGTAGTAGCAAGAGTAGAAGTTCCAGTTACAGTAAGATTTTTAGGGCTAGTTGTTGTACCAACTGCAGTATTAGAAAGTAGAGAGTTTCCTGTTGCTGCAAAAATATTTACAAGAGAAGTACCAGTTACAGCTAGATTAGTAGAAATTGTATTTCCAGTTGTTGTCAGTGTTTTAGGACTAATATTTGTACCAACATTTACATCTCCATTAAAACTAGATATGCCTTTAACATTTAGCTCAGTTAAAACTCTTAAAACAACACCAGAGGCTATTTCAACAACTCTAGAATTTGCATTTAATTGCAAAGCACCAGTTACAGAATTTTTTACTATTCCTGATGATGTAATATTTATAGAATCTCCTCCGTCTTCAATGGTAACACCACTAAAAGTAGGATTTACAGAAGTTGATGAGCTAGGATCAGATGTAGGTTCAGCAAAAACTGCATTTACACCTAGTAAAATTGATCCAGCAACAACTGCAAGACCAAAAGAAATAAACACTTTATTAATTGTAGATTTAAACATATTTTTGTTTTTATTTATAATCCCTAGATTATACCACAAAACATGTCTTTAAATCAAGAGCACAAGGCTTTATAATGCAAAATATTGGTATCAGTATACGTTATATTATATTTAACAAACATACAAAAAAATCAACAAAATACTACTGCACAGTAATAGCCTCGCGTACTTCAAAATCAATATTTTCAAGCAAGGTAGGAATTGTCGGGGCCCAAGCTGGCCAACTATCAATTTCAACTTTATTAATTTCAGTCAAATTTTGTATGTATTGTTTAGCATCCTCAGTATCTTCACCTGCAACGTGCTCACGTATTTTTTGTAACAACCTTTGTCCATTTTCAGAGTCAGGATCAATATCAAATTGCTCAATACCCTTTATATTAGCGGTTAGCTTAACTTTTCCATTTACTATATCCCAATTAAAAATCCTATAAGATGTAGAGTCTTCATTAATCCTCAGTAGCTCTTTTTGTGGACTTTTCTTGAGTTTTAATTCACCTTTAAGAATCTCAAGCATAGCATCTCTATCATAATAAAGACCACTAACACTTATAGAACCAGAAACCTCAAAGGATTCAATTTCTTTACCAATCAAATCTCCAGCAACAAATATATTTGGATCTCCAATCTTCATCGCACCTTCTCCATCAAGCAATACAAATGTAACTTGATTTTGATTTTCATCAGATCGTTTATCAACTTCCGCACTTAGCGCCACAATAGCCTCATCAACCAAAAGCTCCCCAAGTTTTAGCTTAGCACCCTCAATATCAGCCTCTGACACATAACTAATATAGTCAGTCACCCCGCCAGCCATATTTCCACTACTTTCCGCATACAATACCTTCTGCGTCTCCACATCTAATCCAGGCAAGATAAACCTACTTGGTCCAATATTTCCACGTTCACCAGCCACCTCACCATAAGCATCAATCTCATCAGCCACAACACTAACCTCAAGCCGCCCAGGTCCACTGGTATCTGCAGCGGGCACATTTACATAAGTTGCAACCCTAAATACAATACCATCCTCAGTCTGAAACCTCGTACGTGGTATTAATGGCCATGCAGCACTACTCGTATTTATGATAGTCAATTTACCAGTAGCATTTGCCCCTTTATCCGAAAACTTTTTACCTGCCGTAAAATGTGTGTAGGTCTTTTCAATAGTAACCTCGATAGGGTAGCTCGCGATCATATGATGCGGATGCGTCTCCAATTCAGCCTTATTTTTATTATAATCCGCCAGCGTTATATTTACCGATTTTTCCAGCACACTAGCCGCTGGAGTTAGATATATAGTAACCCCAGGCAACGCAATATAAAACACAATCATAAGTATAATAAACACACTACTAACAAGCATAAAAAGCGCACCTTTATTTGGAGTCACAATTTTGATTTTGTTGATAGAATTATCCTTTTCTGCAGTTGATTTTCTGTTTTGCTTTATTATGACCGGATTTTTTAATAACTCACTTATCGAAAGTTTTTTTACAGAAAGTTTTGTTGGAGCCTGCTCCTCAACCGAATTTACAGTCGCACGTAGGGGAGTGATCTTTAAATGATCATCTTCTTCAGAAGAAAAAAGTGAAGGCTTGTCACCCTGATTTACCTTATCATAAACAGTAATACCAACTTTATTTGCCAAATTAACCCCATTTGTATCATTTGTAATAAAATATATCTGTTTTTTTTCTTCCTCAGCCCTCTTTTTAAGAATCTTAAGATTTATCAAACTCTGAAAAAGGACAGCTCTCTTTGGCACAACAATATATATATTTTTAGTTTTAAGCTGCGCAATTTTATCATGTAACACATTTACTTCATCATCAATCTCAGCATAAATGATACTTTTTTTACTTACACTAAGAGCATTCGAGTCAGCAGAATCAAAATCCAATTCCTGTGCATTATCAATTTGTTCCTCATCTTGAGTTTCCTCTTTTTTATTTTTATCTGACATTATATTTTTGACTATATTTGCATAAGCCTCACAACTTTTTTTAGAACTTTAGCCGGTAAAATTTCTTCCCCAAGATAATCAAGCCCAAGTCGAGCCAATGCCAGAGGCATAATTTCAGATTCTTCTTTCAATACTTTTTCAGGATCGCTCAGTCTATGTATCATTTTAGAATTAATAAATGAAACTTGAGGTTTTTTTGTAAATGGCAGAGACTTCATCCACTCTCTTGTCTCAAGAGCCTCTTTGATTTCAGGCAGGTGAGATGCTCTACCAGATAAAAATATCCTAGATGGAAGCTCAGTTTTTGTATCAAACTCTTCAAGCGTAAGCACAACTCCCGAAAGCCAAACATCAAGATCATGTTTCATAGCCTCCCTTACAATACGATGAGATTGTCTTTCAAGTTTATCATTACTATATGAAAGCTTTATTTTTTCAGCATCATAAAAAGAAATATTTAAAGATTGTGAAAGTCTTTTTGTAAATGTCCTTCCGCCAATTGTAAACATATTACTACCAAGTATAACTCCATCTAGCACAACGACAATATCTGTCGTACCACCTCCAACATCAATAAAAATACCACTAAATTGACTTCGGTCTTCATTGATCATAGAGCGAGCTAATGCATATGGCTCACTTGCAACAGCTATCAAATCTCTATCAATTTCAGCTGCAATTGTTTGCAAAGCACCAAAGTGCATCAAAGGCGAAAAAGCATTATAAATACTCAAAGAAATCTCCTTACCTTGAAAACCAATAGGATTACTCACGCGATATCCATCAATATTCATATCAACAATCGCTGCATTAATCAGACGAATATCAATTTCATTATATCCAGTCTCATTTGCAAGTTTATTACGTATTATATCAAAAGATCTCCATTGGATTTTATGAACAATATCCTTAAGCTCAGCCAAATCAATTTTTGTATTTGCATCGCGTCTCATATAGCTCGTTGTATGAGTACAACCCTTTACAAGCTCACCACTTACACCCAAAATCATTTTTTGTGTGTAAATCCCAGCTTGATTTTCAGCCTGCTTTATTGCTTGGTGGCAATTACGAATTACAGCATTAATATCAGTAATAGCGCCACTTTGCATATCTCCAAGTTTTTGGGCACAGACTCCATATCCTACAATGTTTCCACGTTTACCTTCAGCCTCACAAATAACAGCCTTTACATTGTCAGTTCCAATATCGATAGCCAAAAAATGTGACTCTGATGGCCGTTTAGCTATTTTCTGAAAGCGTCTAAAAAATTCCATTTATTTTTTCTAGTAAAATTGCACATATACGTGCAAAAAATATAGGAGAAATAGACGTAAAAATCAAGCTATATCAATCGACAAAAATTCGTGGAATCCTTTCATTTACACGAGTAGTAATTTCATAATTAATAGTTCCCGCAAATCCAGCAAATTGCTCAGAACTAATACTATCCAGAGCACTTTTACCTATAAGCACAACCTCATCTTCAAGCTTTGCCTCAGGTATATCTGTAACTTCCACCATTATAATATTCATACAAATTCGACCACGTATTTGGGCTCTTTTACCGTTGATTAAAACATATCCACTGCCAGCAGCTCTATCATATCCATCATAATATCCAACAGGAATAATCGCTAATCGTGTTTTATGACTTGTGCGATAGGTACATCCATAACCTATATATTCTCCAGATGGAATTTCCTTGATTTGTGCAATTTTTGATTTCCAACTAAATGCTGGTTTAAGGTTGATTTTATTTTCTGTTTCCCTTAATACCGACAAAAAAGTCTCGTTAGAAGGCCACATTCCATAGCATGCAATACCTGGCCGCACCATATCTAGTTGAACATTTTTAAAAAGCATAGCCGCTGCCGAGTTTGAGCAGTGTTTGATTGGCGGATTTATACCTACATCACTAAGCAGTTTTATGGCAGCAATAAATTTATCAAATTGCTTTTTGGCATAGCTATGGTCTGTTGTGTCTTCCACATTTGCAAAGTGTGTGGTTAGACCTTCGATTTCAATATTATTTTCAGTAGCCAGATTTGCAAAACTTACAAGATCTTCAATCATTACCCCCTGTCTATTGTTTCCAGTCTCAATTTTTATATGAATTTTAGGGCGCGCAGCCTTTGCTTTAAAAATTTGACCCAGAACCTTTAAACTTTCCACATTATATGCAACAAATCTAAGATCTAGATCAACAGCTTCTTCAAGTTTATCAAGTGGTATATAGCCCAAAACATAAATGCCCGAGCAAATTCCGGCTTCCCTAAGAGCGCGCCCCTCATAAATACTATTTACTCCAAGCCAGTCAGCACCTGCATTTAAAAAAATTTTAGCCGTCTCCACAAGTCCATGCCCATAAGCGTTTGCCTTTACACAGGGACAAAATATTTGACCATTTGCCAGCACTTTTTTTATCTCTCTAATATTGTTTTCAAGCGCACTTTTAGAAACTTCCACCCAAGTAAGCTCATTCATAAAAATTTTTTTAGATAAAATCATCCTAACTTTCTAAATAAAAAAATTCAACAAAATCCCCGCACCCACAGTTAGATATTTTTTATTTCTATTAAAAATCTCAACAAACAATCATCGAACAATAAATTTATACAAAAAACAGCACCGGTGCCAGAAATATCTTCCCATTTTACTCTGTCGTCCACAACTCAACAGCAGTTTTTATTATCCATAAAAACCTTAGCAAAAAGATAATATCCAAAACAAAAACTCAAACACTTGCTAAAAACAAATGCAATGCTATTATTTAAAAACAAAATATAAATAAGTCAAAAATATGCATCTAGAATACTGCACAGACATAGACAGAAAAGAGCTAAAAGACAACCAAACAGCAGAGTCACAAACACACAGTACAAAAGAAGTTTGCAATCCACAGCAAGATTTAACATGTACCACAAAAAACACAAGCCAATACACAGATAGTTCAGTCAATATAATTCCAAGCAGTCAATTAACTCCAGCATCACTTAATCAATTAATAAAAGATTCATTATTTTCAGACCCCGATACAACGATCAATTCACTTTGTAAAACATACGGAGCTATGCCAGGTTATACTGATCTAGAGGATCACATGCAGGGAGTACAGGAGGACGTTAAAGAGCTTATAGATACAGGGATTGATATCAGACAATTTGAGCTCAAAGGCCTACTTTTATATCGACTCAAATTTGGAGAATCAATATATAACTTAGCAAATCAAGTTTTAGCCAACTATCCTACCATAGGAGAAAAAGGTCGAGTGATATCGCTATTTGGATTACCAGGATCAGGCAAATCATTTGCTTTACACGCATTACAAGATTTAAATCTATCAAATGTAGTAATTATAGATTCAGACACATCAAGGATGAACTTATTTGCAAAAATAATAAAAGATCTAGAGCTTGCCAACGGATCTAGTTTAGATCACATAAGGTCAAAATTAATCTACAAACCTTTAACAGAAATATTTTACACAACACTCACTTATATTGCAGCCAAGCTGAGGCAAGATGGTTATACTGTTGTGCAAGCTTCAGTTGGAGTAAATCACAATTCAGATGAGGTATATTACGTTGAGCATAGGGATGTTAATCCACGAGACATAACAATTCCAGAGGATTTAGAAACCTTAGACCCAAACCCAGATTTTCAAAGGACAATTACTCGTATGTTAGCAATTACAGAGTCAAGAGTTTTCGATATAGACGACTACGACTGGACAAACGCAACACAAATTACAGACTTCAGTAAGATGACAAGAGTTACAGTAAAAACAGGCACACAAGCCAACAAAATTTTCATAAAAGAAATAAAAGAAAGGCTCACAAAGTCACCAAACACAAAAACAATCACAAATCCAGAATTCAAAAACAAGGACGAAGCAAAAAAACACCTAATTAAACAACTAAGCAATATATTAGAAGTATAAAAAAATTGTACATTTTGTCTATTTTATAGTATAATTAAAAGATCGAAATAAAATAACAAAAACAAAAATGGAAAACAAAACAGTAAAAACCTACAAACTTTGGCATATGCTTTTAGTTTTTACACTAGGTGCTGTTGTATCAGCAGGTGTATTTATGATGCCATCTGAAGGAGGTCAAGGTTTTATATCAAGAGAAAAAGTAATCTCTAGTAATACATTGCCTACGCTTGATAATGCAGAGACTAAAGTTGCATGCTCACTGACTATTTGTGATATTGCCAAAAATCTAGTAAACCATGAAGTTGCAATGGTAAGTTTACTACACCCAATTACAGGTTCACTAGGAAGGCAATTAGATCGTAATTTTAGTATTGTTGTAGATAGTAAAAATTCAATGGTAGGTCTATTACATCCAGTTACAGGTCAACTTGGAATAGAATTAAAAATGATTAACGAAAAGTTAGATAAAATAATTGGAAATCTATAGTAGATTTTATTTAATTTAAACACTTAAAAGAGAAACTGTAAGCAGTCTCTCTTTTTTTATCTAACAAAATCTAAAAAGTACTGAGATTTTTCAAGATTACCAATAGCACCATAACTCTTTGACAGATTTAATATAACACTTTCAAAGTTAGGAATATGTTTAACCAGTAGTCGATATTTTTCGGATGCTTCAAAATCAAGTTCACTCAAATTTGCTCCAAATTGCCAATAATTAGGAAGTACACTTAAAAAATCTTCATACTTATCAATTGCTTTTAGATAGTCTTTTTTCGCAAAATACATGTTTCCCCATTCAACTTTTATGAGAGGATTTGAAGGTGCTAAAATTGAGGCTTTTTCAAATAAAACCTCAGAATCAACATAGTTGCCAAAAGAGTAATTAATTTTACCTCTTAATAGATAGTATACAAAATTTTGGTTTGTAAATTCACCTCCCATTTCAGCTATAATGTCTGCATCTTTACTTTCAAAAGAGCTAAGAATATCTGCTAAATAAAAATAAATTTCTGATTGATGTGGATTTAAATTTATTGCCCTTTGCATCTGGCTTATCCCTTTTTCTACCTCGGAATAGTAATAAACATTATGTACTCCACTTGATAGCAAAATATCTGCATAAATAATTTTAATAGAATTTACAATTGTAGCCACGGATAAAACAATTATTACCCCAGATAAAAATATTCCAACTAAATTTTGTTTTAATTTTACTACCTTAAATTTTGCAGAATTATTTAAAACAATAGCCAAGAATAAAGCTATCAAAATATAATGAACAGATAGATAAAATCCAAAAAGACCAGAAACAATAATTGAAATTAAAGCTGAAGTAGAAATCATCAAAATCATATTTTCACTTTGATTTTTTATTTGTTTAACAATTAGATAAATCAAAGAGCCAATAATAAGTAAATATACAATTAAGCCAAAAGCACCCTGAGTTAGCATAATATCAAGAATAATATTATGAGCCCTATCTGGAATACTATAAAGATGCTCTAGTTCAAACATCTCAGGGCGCACAACTTTTTGAAAAACTAAAGAAAAAGTTTCTAATCCAGATCCAAGTAAAAAATAATCAGGTAATATTTCAATTGAACCTTTCCAAATCAATATTCTAGATGAAAGTGACCTTAGGCTAGGTAAAAACATAAAAACAAAAAATAAAAATCCAAAAGTTAGCGAAGTAAATAAATAGTATTTATATTTTTTTGCAATTTTAGCATAAAAAAACACAAAAAATATAAATGATAGTATAAAACCTAAAATTGAAGCTCTATTTTCTGTAATTAAAAGCACGGTAAACAAAACAATAAAAACAAATATTGGTAAAAATTTGTTTTTATTGTTTAAAACAAAATAAATAGTAGCCCATATAGGGAAAAGTAAAAATTGACCAAGAAAATTAGGATGTCCTAATGTAGAGAAACTTCTACCAAGGAATTCTGCTGATTCATCCTGTAAAAACAATCCAATTTGAAATTTTTGCAAAATCGCATGTATGCCAATTATAAAGGATATAGTAACTAATACTTTCAAAAATATAATTTGAGATTTTTTATTGCGTAGAAAATTTAAAAATATTAAAAAAAACAATATATAAATAACATAACTATAAAGACCTTGAAATCTATCATAACTTCCCCAAAAACTTAATTGAGGAGCAATTGAAAAAACTGTTGATAAAACAAGACTCAAAAATAAAAGTCCAACTAAAAAATGTACAGATTTGTTATATATAAATTTAACTTCACCTTTAAAAAGAAAATTTAATACAAAAACAATAACAGTAATAGATAAAAAAAATGCCAAAAATGTTATCTTAGGAAGTTCAAAAATATTAGTTCCAAAAGTATTAAAAACTAATGGAAGCAACAACACTAAGGATAATAAAAACACATTTTTATTTTTCATACTTTATATAGGCTATAATTAAGCATTTTCATACAACAGCAATTATTCAACACCCTAAGCAAAATTACGCAAAATTCACCAAAAAGTAAAATATTAAAAACATATATATAAAGTAAATGAAAACATATTAAAATAAAGTGTATTTCAATTTTGATATAGTTTAAGCTTATTCAATATAAAAAATTGACAAAATACTCTATGAGCATTATAGTCTGTTAAATTCTGGTGGCCAAACATTCACGGAGGGGAAAAATGAGCGCAGAAATTATCAGTGCTTTGCGTATATGGATATGGGGTTCCATTTTCCTCATTATTACAACAGCTATGCTTCACCTGACAGCTCAAGGTGTGCTCAAAGACATGTTGGCAGAGGAAATCCCTATGAAACAACGCAACATTCGGATCGGAGCACGAATCCTGGCAATGGGCGTCACTGTTGCAACAACACTAGTTATCGCAACCTGGTAGGTACGGTAGACTAATGCACTCCAAACTGGAGTAGCGGATGGCCTCGTACGCATATCAAAAGAGGGGGGATGGATCACATATCCATCTCCTCTCAACTACAATTTGACCCAAATACACTAAAAGCATATAATATAATGCACAATATAAGATTAATAAACTTACATGCAAAATTTTTCACCATCTAGTCCTCAATCATATTCACAGTCAGGAGTGCAAAGTACATTTTTTGGCAAAGTTATGGCGTTTTTTGCTTTTGCAATACTTTCATCTGCAGCTGGTGCATACATCACTTTAGCATATTTTATGAATGTATTTTATGCATTTCCATTTATAATGTTTTTACTTTTTGCAGCAGAATTAGCTCTCATATTTACAGCAAAAAAATGGAGCAAAATAACTCCATTAAATAGAGTATTATTTGCACTTTTTGCATTTATATCAGGAGTTACTACAGCACCATTACTTTCAATAGTTTTAGTATTACCAATGGGCACAGCAATACTTGTAAAAGCACTATTAGCAACTGGATTTATGTTTGCCGCAACTGCAATGATAGGCTGGACAACAAAGCGAGATCTATCAGGGCTTAGAGGATTTTTAATTATGTCACTGATTGGAATGATAATAGTAGGTGTCTTAGGCATATTTATACCATGGGGCACACAGTTTGAAATGATATTTTCAGGTATTGGGATAATTTTATTTAGTGCATTTACAATGTATGATTTTCAAAAATTAAAGTCATATCCAGAGGATATGTACATAGAAGCCGCACTTTCACTATATTTAGACATTTTTAATATGTTCCTATTTGTACTTAGATTTTTAACTTCAATCACTAGAAACTAAATCACGAAAACCCAAACAATAATGAACCAAGTCACAAGCCACAAAACATTAACATTCAATATAGCCAACGTTCTGCATGGACAGATAGGTAGCACAGACAATTTTCCATTTTCAGGATCGGTAAATTTTGAAGGAATTATTACAAAATCAGACATCTCAGGTGAGCTAGAAATTATGAAAATTGATGAAGGAGTAAACGTTTTAGCCAGCAATCTATACATAGACATTCAGCTAGAATGCTTACGATGCCTTGGTAAATATAGCTATCCAATAAATATAGAAGAAATTGATAGTAAATTTCTAAGAAATCTACCAGATCTTATAGAAGATCCCAGTGATATACACCTAATAGACAAAAAACATCAAAAAATAGACTTAACAGAGCTATTTAGACAAGAAATTATCTTGCATTTCCCTACAAATTCAGTATGCTCTAGTAGCTGTGGGGGGATTTGTTCACAGTGTGGAATAAACATGAACAAAAAAAACTGTAATTGTCAGGATCAAGAATCCCAATTAACAGAGCATAAACCCTTATCAGCATTAAAAAAGTTACTAAATAAATAAATATGCCTAAACATCCGGTACCAAAGAAGAAGACCAATAAAACAACCGCCAGACAACGATACGGTAGTTTCAAAACAAAAGTCCTAAAAAGACTTGAAGGAGAAGCAAAACTAATCGTTTGCAAAAACTGCGGAGCAAATCATAGATCTCACCACGTTTGCGAAGAATGCGGACAATACAAAGGTAGACAAGTGATAGACAAACAAAAGAAAATTGACAAAATAACTACAATAAAGGCTTAACAATGGCAAGCTACAGACATTTAGCACGCACATGTATAATGCAAGCAATATTTGCTGTAGAGTTTTATGACGGAAATCCTGAGGATATTCTCACAGAGATTTTAGACGAATTTGCCCCTAAACTAAGCGAAAGAGAGTTTGCATACGAAATGTTTTCAGGGATTTTAGAGCACAAAGACGATTTACTAGAAACAATTCAACAATACGCACCAGACTGGCCTGTAGACAAGATCGCAAGAGTTGACAGGGCTGTTTTGGAAATAGGTATTTATGAAATAGTATATAGAAAAGACATTCCTCAAGTAGTTGCAATAAACGAAGCAATTGAAATCGCAAAAAGATTTGGAGACACAAACAGTCCCAAATTTATAAATGGCGTACTAAGTAGCGTCATGACTAGTAATAAACGTGAAGAAAATGCCTGATTACTCAGAGTTAGAAAAAAAATTAGATATAAAGTTTAATGATGAGTTTCTCATCCAAAAAGCATTCGTGCACAAATCATATGTAAATGAGCACAGAGACAGCGGTATAAAACACAACGAACGCTTAGAATTTTTGGGTGATGCGGTTCTTGAACTTTCAACAACTGCACATTTGTTTAAAAATTGCCCTAAGCATGATGAAGGTAAAATGACATCTTTTAGATCAGCATTGGTTAAAGGTGAAAATCTTTCAAAAATAGCAAAGGAGTTAAATCTAGGTAAACATCTACTTTTAAGCCACGGTGAGGCAAAATCAGGAGGTCGAAATAAAAACTACATCTTAGCAAATACAATGGAGGCACTCATTGGTGCAATATATTTAGATCAAGGATATGAAGTAGCAGATAAATTCATCGAAAAATTCATACTAATAAAACTTGATACCATAATTGCAGAAGAGCTACACATAGATGCAAAATCAAAATTCCAAGAAATGAGCCAAGATAGAGAGGACAAAACCCCCCATTACGAATTAATAGAAGAAATAGGTCCAGATCACAATAAAAAATTTACAATGGGAGCATTTATAGGAGATGATCTGATTGCAACAGGAGAAGGATCAAGCAAGCAAAATGCAGAAATCAACGCAGCCGAAAACGCACTAACTAAAAAAGAGTGGAACTAAATTTAAACAACGAAGTTCACGAGAAATCATGTGGTATTATAGTTTTTCGTTATATGAAAGGTAAAAGGCTTTATTTATTACTTCAACATCCATTTGGACACTGGGGCCTAGCAAAAGGACACGTAGAGAAAGGCGAAACTGAGATACAAACCGCATTTAGAGAGGTACAAGAAGAAACAGGTCTATCAGATATTGAGTTATACGATGGATATAAAGAACAAATTTCATTTGATTTTTATGTAGAACAAAAGCATGTGTTTATGGATGTTGTATTTTTTTTAGGAGAAACAAAAACAAAAAAAATCACTATTTCTACAAGAGAGCATCAAAACTTTGTATGGCTACCATATAAAGAGGCTTATGAAAAAACAACATTTTTAAATGCCAAAGAGCTTATAGAAAAAGCAGAAAAATTTTTCTCGATGCAGCGCAGCGTAGGCAAATAAAGCCGACACAAGGAAACCCTTGGCCTACAAGCATGAGCGATAAGCGAATACAAAAACCCATATTTCCTTATTCAAGCAAAGAAAAAACAATTAAACAGCTTTTTAGTAAATTAAAGATTTGTTAAGATGTACACATACATAAATCTTTAACACTCATTTAATGAAAATAAAAATTCAAAGTAAAATCAACTCAAGCGATAGCATTGTCATCATTCCAGTTTTTGAAGATAATAAAAAATCACTTCCAAAGACATTTCCAGCTTCTGCAAAAAAGTTTATCAAAGAAATTGTAGCATCAGATGAATTTGAGGCAAAATTTGGAGAAACAATTTTTACATATAATTCAGCAAAAGATCTTGCAAAAAAAATGTTAGTAATAGGTATGGGAGAGTCAGAAAAGATGGACTCACTAATAGCTAGAAAGATTGGAGGAAAGATCGGGAAATTTCTTAAATCTAAAAAAATAAGTGAGGCAACAATTTTAACCACTGATGAGACATTGGAGTATTCACCACAAATGCTAGAGGGACTTTTGACTTCCCAATATGACTTGGCAAAATACAAAACAAAGGATAAAAAAAATAAAGAAAAAAAATACGAATTAAAAGCAGTAAATTTTGTCACTGAAAGCAAAGCAAAGGGTCTTAAAAAAGACCTGGAAGCTGCAGAAATCATTGCAAATTCATCACATATGGTAAAAGATCTAGTAAATGGACCATCAAACAAAATCAATGAAGCCTACATGGTGACTTTGGCACGAAAAATAGCTAAAGAAAACAAATACAAAATCATAGTATTAGGCGATAAAGAGCTCAAAAAAATGAAATGGGGTGGACTACTTGCGGTAAACCAAGGATCAAGTAGCCAAGCAAGATGTGTTGTACTTGAGTACAATGGGGGAAAGAGTGGTGAAAAACCAGTGACAATAGTAGGTAAAGGTATGCTATTTGACGCAGGTGGATATAATCTAAAACCAACTGGATATATGGAAACCATGCAACAAGACATGGCAGGTGCAGCAACAGTATTAGGAGTTTTTGCATCACTCAAAAAGTTGGGTATCAAAAAAAACGTAGTAGGGATAATGCCACTAGCCGAAAACATGGTTAGCGAAAACGCATACAAACCATCAGACATAATCACAATGTTTTCAGGTAAAAATGTAGAGATTACAAATACAGATGCAGAAGGACGATTAATTTTAGCAGACGGGATCACATACGCAACACAACTAAAACCAAAAAATATCATAACAATTGCAACGCTTACAGGAGCTGTAGGAGTTGCACTAGGTAGCCGATACGCAGGGCTACTATCAAATGATGATGAGTTATCTAAAGAAATAACAGAAGCAGGAAACAGAGTAGACGAGCTAGTATGGAGATTACCAATACACGACGACTACCGCAAAAGACTAGACAGTAAATACGCAGATTTCAAAAATTGTGATATTACAAGTAGAGAAGTAGGAACATCATCAGCCGCAGCATTCTTAGAAAAATTTGTAGAAGACAACAAATGGGCACATTTAGACATAGGAGGCACAGCCTTTACAAAAGACCCACAAGATTTTGAGACAGAAAGTGCAACCGCACATGGTATGAGGGTTTTACTGGCTTATTTGGATTAGTAAATAAATTATACTATCAAAAAAAGGTGCTAACATTAGCACCTTTTTATATGTCTTAATTCAAATAAATTAAGACTGCATATAGCAAACTCCATCATTAAGTTCAGTCTGAGTACATTCACCATTATCAAATGTACAGAATAATTGATCCACACCATATAGCTCACTAAAGGCAATATAATCAGAACCACTTAACTCTAAACAAATTACTTGTGCGGAATATTGTTCACTTGTTAGGGTAGAACCTAAAACATCATTAGGACTAAGATAAGAATTATAGGTTTCTAAATCATTATCTTTTATTGTCTTTGCTCTATAAAGCAGTGCTGCCATATCTGCACGGGTAATATATGTAGCAGGATCAAAATCTGTTAGCACATCTAGTCCATCCGCAAATGTCCAAACATTTGCACTCGACTCAAAGTGAAGAATAAACAATTCATCCGCAACATGAATGTATTTCCAATACCATCCATTAACGTCAACACTTGGTAGTACATCTAGAGGATAGGCCACGTCATAAACTAAGCCATCACCATAAAGACTATCAACATCAAAAAATGCAAGAGTGACAATCTTTAAAGCTTCAGCCATATTTATCATGCCTTCTGGATGAAAATATCCATCGTCATAACCAACAACAACACCCGTCTGATATGCTTCTTTTACATACTTTGTATACCACTCATTTTCAGGAACATCAGGAAAAGATAGTTCAACATCAGAGCCTTCCATGCCAATTGTTTCATATAACATTTTCAAAAATTCTGCACGATTTACTTTTGCATCTGGTTTGAATGTTCCATCCTCATATCCTTCCACAACTCCTTGAGACTCAAGCCAGTTAATAGATTTATAAAGATGAAATTCTCCAGACACATCTGTAAAATTTGCAAAAGCAACTTGAGAAATTGCAAGCACAGAAATAACAATAGAGACAACAATACTTTTTTTCATAGAATTTTAGTTATATATAATTGAAAATTATTACTGCTTAAAACAAGCATTTTCCGTACAAACATGATAAGCATAGTAAGCTGAAGTAACAGCCTCACCACTACCTGTAATTGCCTGCTTAAACTCTGTATCATTACAGTCCCCAGCAGCAAATATACCTCGTAGATTTGTTTCAGTTTTTTTATTTATTATGATTTCACCGCGGCCGTTTAATTCTACACCAAGATCTTTAGCCACATCATTTTGTGGAATGTGACCAATAGCCAAGAAAACACCACTACACTCAAGCTCTTGCCCTGACAACTTACCCTCACCTTCTTTAAATTTAACTTTTTCTACCTTATCTGTACCAATGATTTCTTCAAGTTCTGTTTTGTAAACAATCTCGATTTTATTATTTTCCTCAAGATTTTTAATATTAATTGGCTCGGCACGAAGCACATCTTTACGAACTATAAGATATACTTTGCTTGCATGCTCACTCAAAAACAAAGCCTCTTTTACCGCACCATCTCCACCACCAACCATAACAACAACTTTGTCCTTAAAGAAAGCACCGTCACATAGCGCACAAAAACTTACACCTTTGTTTTCTAGTTCTGCTTCACCTGGTACATTTAGTCGTCTATGCTCAGTACCAGTGGCAAAAAGTACAGTCTTAGTTTTGTATTCACCAGAAGCTGTCTTTACCACATAATAGCATTCATCAAGTTTTTCAACCTTTGTAACTGTCTCACTTTTTATCTCAGCACCACTCGCTGTGGCATGATCATAAAGACTCATAGCTAAATCAGGTCCAGAGATAGATTTTATTCCAGGCCAGTTTTCCACCAAATGAGTAGTAGTGATAAGACCTCCAGGCATTTTTGCAAATGTTAAAGTTTTAAGTCCAAGTCTAGTTCCGTACATAGCAGCAGAAAGCCCCGCCATTCCACCACCGATAATTATAAAATCATATTCTTCCATAAAAATTCATTAAAAATGTAAAAAAATAATACTCCAACTACAAGTTGGGCGCAAGAAAGCAAAACTATATTTTACCCAAAAAAGTGCTCTTAGTACTTTCCACAAGACTACGAACCTCCAGCGCGCAAGATCCACAACTTAAACCCGCACCAGTGACCCTCTGAACCTTTTCCAAATCAGCATCAAAGCGACGCGCAGCATCCAAAATCTCTGTATCAGTCACATTACGGCAACGACAAACAAGGCGAGTAATATATTTAGATAGGCGCTCAGTCTGCCCAGTATTATTGAGATAGTTGTAAATTGCTTTTTTTATAGCACGAAGAGCAGGTATCGGAAAAACATCCCAAGATTTAACCTCAGGATCAAAAAACATAATAATATCCTTATCCGTAAGCTTTAAAACATCCTCTAAAAACATCCCCATATTTTCTGAGGCAATTTCGATAAGCTTTTTAGTATATTTTTCATGAGGATCTGTACCATCTACTTCAAATTTTATGTCATCAATACTATCAAACTCTGGTATCTGACTATCAGGCCGCACAGTAATAGTAATCTTCACATTAAATTCATCTCCAAGATACACACCTGTACCACTATTATTATTTTCACTCATTTTTGAGAATTAAAATCCTGCAAATTTTAACATAAAGAAAAGAAGCCCGCCAGTACACATAAAGTGTAGTTGGCGGGCTTGAGTGAAAGCAGGTGGCTAGTCCGGTGGACTGCCGGCGAAGACTCGGAGTCGGCATCGCTTGAGAGGCATGGAAAAGTCTGTGGATATGGTCAGCAACTCAGGATCACTGATCATGTACTCATCCTCCCATGCATACTTTTCTAAGCGCAGTTGCTGGTGGTTTTCGTCCCCCGATTCAATATCCAGGTGGATTACCACCGGGCCGTCGAACCTATACTCGAGGATTAACTCGAGCTTCCCTTTTGAGGGGATGTGGGAGACTCTTCCCGGCGCATCCGGAAAGCTCACTCGTGAGTGGTCATGACCATCGACCAGTGAGCGGTACTCACCTCCATCGACGGTCTCAAACCACATAGAGGTAGTGTCACCAGTACCTCCGGCTTCGATGTTGTTGTCCTCAAAACCACAAGAAGCGGTCAAAAGGACAGAGCTGGCCAGCAAAAGCACGGCCAGCAGAGACAGAATATGTCTCATGATTCACCTCCTTAAGGTGGTTGCGGCCATGCAGCCGATTGATTCTATAGTTCCTACTTGTCAATTTCTCTATATTTCTTCATAAGAAAAAATACAGAAGACATTATTTTAACTGAAAAACAGAATTTGTCAAACAAAAACTTGACACTTATTAGATTTTAAGTATAAAATAGGTTCTTGTTATTGTTCAGGGTATTACCTTGTGACATCAACAGGAAGTTCATAGACATATAGGTACCACAACAGTCGCCAAGAATCTTGGCTAACAACATCAGTCACTTAGTGATTGGAGGAGGAAGCCATGAAAATGGCAAAAATTTTGTATTTTGCGGCCATCACGGCCATCATCTTTACCACCAGCACTGCATTTGCAGAGAGCTGGGAGATAACAGAAGGAGCAAGCGAGGACGTCACGACGACAACTTCAACCACCGAGTTCTCCTGGGGAGAGCAGGGGGGGACTTGGTTTCTCCTTGGGGTAGAGTATTGTTTTGTTCCCTACGGAGAACAGCTCAATAGCTTCAGCAAGGTAGTACTCGGAGTGGAAATCCCGCTTCTGTACAATGCGTACGTTGAAGCATCAGTCGCTGGAGGGGTGTGGAGACCGGATGTCTATAAAAAGACATCCGTCTGGCTTGGCGGATTTGGTCTCAACATAGGCTACGCCGTCACAGATTATTTTCACATTCAAGCTGGAGGAGATCTCTATGTCATGGACGGTCGTTACCGTCAAGACCCAGAGATCATTCAGGGACACTGGGGAGGAGATTTGATCTTCTTGCCAGTTGCAAGTCTCGAGCTTGCAATCTCAACATCCGCATCCAGCTTCGGCTGGAACTACCGCAACAAGGATCTCCGGGACCACATGGCCCCAGATTTCTACCTTGGGCTCGGAATTCTGTACCGCATCAGCCTTTCCGGCGATGACACAGCAGGCCCCGAGTGATAGGTAGGATAAAGCGGCGCAAGAGAGAACTCCTCCCTCTCTTGCGCCGCCCAACTCAGACAACATGGTACCTATAACGATCTGCAAGTCAGGTCAAAGCAAACCGTCAGCAATGGCGGTTTTTTTGTATGAGCTAAATAATTTTCAGCACCGGTGCCAAAATTTTAGACATAAAAAAAAGCCTATTTAAAGGCTTAAAATTACAACTTGCTTTGGATTTCACAATAAAGTGAAGTGTGTGTTGTGGCTGAGCGTCATTTATATTAGACGCTCAGCCACAGACACGGGTGGGACGATGGACAACTCTTACTGATACAGTCCAGAGTTATCCCCGCCTACTGCGATGTTTATCATTTTCGGTACTCCAAGGGGTATGCTGGCCAAGTCATCTAGGCCAGTTCCACCCCCGTAGTATCCCTTAAGCACTATTCCACCTGCTGCTGGATCTGGTGTAGATGCAGAAACATCTACACTATCCGGTGGTAACCAGTAGTGTAGAAGCTGTGAAGTCTGAATAGTTGTGGAACTAGATGTGTATCCAATGAGACACATCCCATCATTCTGGTAGACCAGAAAGTTAATCGTTCCAAACTGATACTTGTCCGTGGGGACATAACCGATGTCTCCACCTTCACAACGGTAGAACACAAGATTGTCAACCAAGGGGTCCAGCCCCGTGATTGCGATCTTGTAGAGGTAGTTTTCGCCAGGAACTGAGGTTTTAGCACAGTCCGGATCGGTTGCCGGAAGCAACCCATCAAGATCGTTGTCCACCAAGGGTTCTTGGCATATTTCAACGAGCACCAAGTACTCACACCCCTTACTGCCATTCGGAACGAATCCCGTAGGACAGAGGCAGGTGCCGAGACAATCGGTTCCACTGTCACAGGTTTCTCCAGCGTCGAGGACGCCATCGCCACAAGTGGACGAAGGCATCTCGCAACCGTTGAGACCGTCTGCAACCATCCCCGTAGGACAGAGGCAGGTGCCGAGACAAT